>JAABUR0100000059.1_pt1 | contig 235907 bp, 226 predicted proteins | sample 5560091 | NCBI WGS metagenome assembly JAABUR01 (sample SAMN10711879, study PRJNA513375) | rock metagenome | isolation source: Antarctica rocks | place: Antarctica: Victoria Land, University Valley sud | reverse complement strand
GCATCGTCGAGGTCCTTCAGACGGGCGGCGTAGGAACCTCCATCATCGAAGGACCTCGACACCCATCAGCAACTGCCCCCGGCTCAGCCCGTCACGCAGGATCTACACCCTCGTTTGTGAAGAGCCAGATTTGTCCAGATAATCGAACCCGCCCTGATGTCCGAACGCACCCGCGACGGCCTTGCCGCCGCGCGCGCCCGGGGCCGCAGGGGCGGCCGGCCGCCGCTGCTGACGACCGATCAGGTCAGGACTGCCTACCGTCTGGACGAACAGCAGGACATGACCGTCAGCAGGATCGGTGAAGTCCTCGGCGTCAGCAGGACAACCATTTACCGCGCGCTGAACAAGACCGAGATGGATCGGCCCACACCCCGCCGCGCATCTGCCGGTTCGGATACCGCTTGCCGGTGTAATGGGTGGCGATCCGATCGATGGCCGCCATGTCGTCGTCGGCGGCGATCCCGTCCACGTGGCCGACGATACTGATGTGGGTGTATCAGTCCTTGTCCAGGACGGTCACCGCCACCCGAGGATCGGCCCGCAGGTGCCGCAACCGGGCCCGCGAGTGATCGAGGTTCACCAGGATCTTCTCGCCGTCCAGCAAGTACCAGGTGGCAACCGTCACCGGCTGACCGTCCGCACGAACGGTGGCGATCACCGCCGGATTGGCTTCGGCGAGCAGCGCACGGACGTCCTCGGGCAGCGGAGGGGTAGGCACGGTTGAACTCCTTCGACAGTCGGATGGTTCGTGGTGATCCCATCCTGCATTCGACGAGGTGCGGCGATTCACACCGGCGGGTGTCCCGGTCAGGGGTTCCCACCAGGCCAGCCGGCGCCAGGCACGGATACCGGCACGCTGAGCAGTTGTCCCTCCCACGGCATTTCGCCGGCCAGGCTCTGCATTCCGTGCCATCGGGCCGCCACGATGGACAGGGTCGGTCCATCCGGGTCCTCACCGGCGCCATCGAGCATGCAGGCGAAGGCGCCGCGGTCCAGGTCGATGGTCTGCAGTATCTGTCCGCCCTGCTGGACCCGGACACACCTCTTGTGGGGCACATCGGCGTACCACACGGCACCGTCGGCGTCGATGCAGATGCCGTCCGGCGTCCCGGTTCCGAGTTCGGCCCAGATCCTCCGAGCGCCAAGGGACCCGTCGGCGTCGATGTCGAAGGCAGTCAACCGGTTCCGGTGCGACTCGGCTGGCGCCGGCCCGGTCGACGGCGATGATCTCGCCGGCGGTCCAGTCGGAGAACCACAACCGGCCGTCGTGCCGGCGTGGCGATTCCACCAGCCCAAGATCTTCCATCACTGTCTTCATCAGCTCGCTCCCTCTTCGGATTGCCGTCACCGGCGTGGTCGGCTTTGATACATCCGAGGTCGGACCTGCTGCCTCGATCTCGACACCCGCATGGCCCCGGCCGCTCGTCGAGCTGACCACGCCCGATCCGGATGCGGCCGAACCTGCTCCGTGCCCAGGTTGACCGACAGGCGGGATGACCTGCGAACCCTGCCCTGGCAACGCTGCCGCACGCAGTTCCCGGCAAAACCCTGACGGGCCGCCTGCCCGAAGCCGTCGTGATCATGGGTCCCGACGCTGTTGCACTGGTCGATCAGCAGCCCAGAGTTCATTTTCGCCCGCACCGCCCAGCATGACGCCTGCCGCTGGCGAAACGTGTTGGCCGCTGGCGATACTTCGCCAGCGCGGAGTCCATTTCGCCAGCACGGAGTCCATTTGCGCCAACCGGGCTACGTCGGAGCCGGCCGGCTCCGAGCGGTCGGAACGGTCCCGGCGCGCCGGCCGAACGCTCAGAGTTGGCCGGGGTAGAAACCGAATCGGCTCAGCGGCGCAACCAGTTCGCGCTCCTCGTAGGCGAAGTGGGAGGTGATGGTGTCGGTCAGCAGATCGACCGCGTCGCTGATCGGTGCGTAGTCGTCGGGGTGCTGCGCCAGGTGCACCAACGCGGCGTCGATCCGCTCCAGCACGTCGTGGATGACGAGGTGCTCAGCGGCCAGCTGGTCGAGCACCGGGGCGAGGTCGGGCTGGCTGCGCCGCAGGTGCGGGAAGATGCCGTCGTCCTCCATGCCGTGATGCTGGGTGAGCGACAGGCACTGGGCCTGGCAGTATCCGCCGAGCGCCCAATCGTTCGCCCGCAGCGCCATTGTCTGCAGCGCCGTTCTGGCCTCTCCGATGTCCCAGGCGCGTGCATCCATCGGTCCGAGCTCCGCCGCACCCCGGCGAACCGTGTCCAGGGCTGCCCGAACCTCGACCATCTCGGCGCGGTACCCCTCGTGCACGGCGATCAGATGTGCGCCGGCGCTGCGTCCCCTCGCGGTGAATTCGACGTCCGGATCGGGCTCAGGCGCTGCCGGGCGGCTCTGTTCGTCGATCAGCCACTCGCCGCTGAAGCGTCGGGTGGGCGCTGGGGTCGGCCGGAGTCCGCTGCGACGGGCGACCCATGACGCTGCACCATCTTCGCCGCTCACCGACGCGCCGCCGAGCCTCGATGCGCGAGCATTGTTCCGAAGATCAGGGCCACGGTCGCCCAGCCTAGTTGGGCGCGGTCCAGGGCAGTTCTCAGGTGGCGGCAGGTTGCCTGCGCCGCAGCAACAGCAGGGCGAACGCTGCCGCGACCAGCGTGCCGGCACCCAACCAGAGGGCAGTCACCGAGACCGCATGGGCAGAGCCGGCAACGCCGGGCCGGTGCCGCTCGGACAGATAGAGGGTGCCGAGTGTCGCCACCCCGATGAGTTGTCCGAGCTGGACGAGCGTCACCAGCAGGCCACTCGCGTCAGCCGCGTTGGCCGGCGGGACCCGGGACAATGCAACGGTGAGCAGCGGCGAGAAGGCCAGACCGAGCGCCGAACCGGTGATCAGCAGGTCGATCTCCAGCCACCCGCCGGTGCCGCCGCCGGAGAGGATCGGCGATAACGACGTGCCCGCGTCGGACCCGATGCCGCGAAGATCGGTGCGCTGCGGGAGGCCGGCGGCGTCCGTTACCCCACTCGCTGAGGCAGTACGCGGCTACCGGGCAGGCGCGCCGGCTCGGATTCGGCCGGCGAACGTCTGGTCCATCTGCGTCTCGTGCAGGTCGAGGTAATTGTGCCGGCGGTTGTCCCAGAGGAACCATGAGGCGACGAAGCCGACCACCGCAAGCAGCACCACATACCAGCCGAACAGCCACTCGAGGTTGTTGTCCTTCATCCACAATGCGACGTATTCGGCTGAACCGCCGAACAGCGAGTTTCCGATGGCATAGGTGAATCCGACACCCATCGCCCGCACCGCGGGCGGGAAGATCTCCGCTTTCACCACACCGGCCACCGAGGTGTACAGCGACATCACCAGCTGCACGGCAATCAGTGTCACGCAGGCGAGCACCGCGCTGCGGGTGCTGCCGAGGACCAGCAACGCCGGCACGGTGATCACCGCCATCAGCGCATTGAACACCAGCATGCTGGTCCGCCGCCCGATCCTGTCCGACAGCATTCCGAACAGCGGCTGCGCACACATGAAGACCGCCAGGCTGATCGTCGTCACCCTGGTGGCTGTCGTCTTGCTGAAAGTGTTGGTATTGACCAGGTACTTGGTCATGTAGGTGGTGAACGCGTAGAACACCAGCGAGCCGGCGCAGGTCAGGCCGAGCACCACCCAGAACGATCGGGGGTACTTCAGCACACCGCGGAAGGTCCCGGACACTCCCTTCCTGCGGTCCTCGTCGGTGAGGGTCTCGGTCAGTGTGCGGCGCAGGACCAGGGCCACCAGGGCGGCGACGGCGCCGATCAGGAACGGGATCCGCCAGCCCCATTCGGTGAGCTGCTGCTTGGACAGGAACAGCTGCAAGATCACCGCGACCAGCCCCGCCAGCAACTGACCGCCGATCAGCGTGACGTACTGGAACGACGAGAACAGCCCCCGCCGGTTCTTCGGGGCGATCTCCGTCATGTAGGTGGCTGTGGTGCCGTACTCGCCACCGACCGAAAACCCCTGCACCACACGGACAATTAGCATCAGCGTGGGAGCAAGCGCGCCGGCGCTGTAGCCGCCGGTGTGCGTCGGCAGGGCAGCGAAGGCCAGCGAGCCACCGGCCATCATCATCACCGAGGTGACCATGGCCTTCTTGCGACCCACCCGGTCGCCGAGCCGGCCGAAGAAGTAACCGCCGACCGGACGGGCCAGGAAGCCGACGAGATAGACGGCCGCCGTCTTCATGAACTGGGCGGTCTGCGACCCGGTCGGGAAGAACTCGCTGGCGAAGTACACCGAGAAGGTGGCGTAGACGTAGAAGTCGAACCACTCGACCAGGTTTCCCGAGGACGCCGCCAGCACCAGCCTGATCCGCTGCGGCAGGGACAGGTCCTCGGTCGCGGTGCGCGGTGCATCTGGAGACTTCGGCTCTCCGGTTCGAGCGGGAGTACCTGCCACGTCGCCACCTCCATCGAAACCGCAACCCTGTCGTGCGGCTGTCGGCGGGAAGGTTACCGGCAGCGGCGCCGGTCGGCTGCGTCCCGGACGCACTATTTGCCGACACCCTCCCAGACGGCGCGGGCACCGGAGTCGCCGGTCCGGAACACCACCACCAGCGAGCCGGCGGCCACCGCGACGGCGGCGGCCAGCATCAGGGCACGCACGATCAGGTCCCTGCGCCTGCTCTCGGAGGCGCCCGCACCCTGCGGCTTGCCGAAGCGGAACCACAGCCATTCGGCCAGCGCGACCGCGAACAACGCGACGGCCCAGGGCAGCACCGAGTCGGCGATGGCCGCGTGCCGGGCCACCTTCGGGCTTTCGCCGATGCTGGCTCTGAGCGCCTCACCGGCCTGGACCGTGATCGGCACCAGGATCAGCGCAACGCCGGCCAGGATCGGCGTCACGACTCCGAGCCGCCGGCGGGCGGCCGGCCAGCAGGCGTGCAGCACCGCAGCGAAGGCCGCCAACGGGAGGAGCACCACCACGGCGTGGACCAGCAGAGGGTGCAGCGGTAGTCCGCCGACAGTGAAGGACATGACACGGGCACGGAACCGGCAACAGATCGGTTCAACTGGTGTCCGTCATCCAGGAACCTGTTGGGCGGCGAGCCGGACTCCGCCGGCAGCTGAACGATGTGGCCCTCCGCTTCGTACTGTGCAGGGGAGGTGAGTGATGCGTGATGGCGATTCCAGCAGGCTGCGGGTGCTGCACGACGAGCACGCGACGGCGCTCTGGCGTTACGTGGTGCGGCTGACGCACGACCATGCCAGAGCGGAGGACATCGTCCAGGAAACGCTGTTGCGCGCCTGGAGGTCCCACGTCGGCGCCCGTACCGATCCCTCCGACGGTTCAGTCCGCGCCTGGCTCTTCACCGTCGCGCGCAACCTGGTGATCGACGACTACCGCAGCGCCAGACATCGGCACGAGGCCACCACCGACACTCTCCCGGAGCGGGCGGTGGCCGACCGCACCGACGCACTCTTCGACTCGATGTTGGTGACGCAGGCGCTGCACACTCTCACCGTCGACCACCGGCTGGTAGTGGCGAAGGCGTACTTCGCCCGGCTCACTGTTGCCGAGATCGCCGAGGACCTCGGTGTCCCATCGGGAACCGTCAAATCGCGCTTGCACTACGGACTTCGAGCGCTTCGACTGGCACTGCAGGAGAAAGGGGTGACCCGATGACGCAGGAACAACCGCAAGTCGGCGCAGCCCACGCGGACTACGCAGACTGGGACGCGGCGTACGTGTTGGGCGCGTTGTCCTCGGCGGAGCGCCGGGATTTCGAGCGGCACCTGCACAGTTGCCCGCGCTGCACCCAGGCGGTCAGCGAATTGGCCGGCATGCCGGGCCTGCTTGCCCGGGTGGACCCTGACGACGTGGCCGCATTGCTTGCCGTCGATAGTGCGATAGCGCCGACAACGAGAGCGGTCGACGCCGGCGCCACCGCGCCGACCGATGCCACGCCGATCGACTCCGGGTGGGTCGGCTCCACCGGCACCACCGGAGCCACCACCGCGGGCGGGGACGGCGATCTCGAGCCGCCGATCGACCTGCTCGCCCGTATCGACAAAGCCCGAACGGCAGAGACGGATCGCCTGCGCAGCAGGAGATTTCGCCGGCGCGCCGCCGTGCTGGTGGCGGCAGCGATCATCGTGGCCGGAGCAATCGTGGTACCGATCGTGCTCACCAGAGGTGAACAGCCGACCGTTGCCGCGGAGTTGGTCCAGACCAGCCGCAACCCACTCAGCGCCGATGTCCAGCTGTACGGCGAACCCTGGGGCACCAGGATCACCATGACCTGTGTGTATGCCACTGATGGAGGTTGGGCGGTGAAGCAGCCCCCGGGCGCATGGACCTACGCCTTGTACGTGGTCGATCACCAGGGTAAACAATCCCAGGTGTCCAGCTGGACGGCGACCCGGGGATCGACGGTGCATGCCACCGGCTCGACGAACGTCGACGTGTCCGACATCGACTCCGTGCAAGTGCGATCGGTGGACACCGGAGCAGTGCTGCTGGCCGCCGATATCGGCGTGAAGTAGTAGCAACCGACCGTCGATGGAAGCTGCCAAGGCTCGACCCCGGCGGTGTTGCGCGGCGGCGATGCGGTCAATGCCGGGCCGAGAGAACGGGCCGCCAGACCGAACCGACAGACCGACCGACCGACCGTCGATGGAAGCTGCCAAGGCTCGACCCCGGCGGTGTTGCGCGGCGGCGACGCGGTCAACGCCGGGCCGTGAGAACGGGCCGCCAGACCGAACCGACAGACCGACCGACCGACCGATTGAACGAACGGCTACCGCACCTCGTGTCGATGAGAACCACCGGTTGGTGGTCATCCGACCAAGGAGCCTGACCATGAGAATCACCAGGTTTGCTGCCGCTCTTGTTCTTTCCGCCGCTGCCGGGTTCGGACTGGTCGCTTGCGGGAGCACTGCGCCTGCGGCAAGCGGTTCATCGCCAGCGGGCGCCCAGTCGTCGGCTGCTGCGGGATCAGAGGCGTCCACTGGGTCCCAATCGGCGGCCGGATCCGGATCCCAGGCTGCCAACGACGCGGTGCTGCGCGTTGCGTCGTCACCTCTCGGCCAGATCGTCGTCGACGGGAAAGGAATGACGGTGTACATGTTCGACAAGGACACCCAGAACGCCGGTTCCAGTGCCTGCAGCGGCCAGTGCGCCGCCAAGTGGCCGGCGGTGAGCACCGACTCGACATCGCCGACGGTCGAGGGGGTCAGCGGGAAGATCGGCACCGTCAAGGGCGCCGACGGCAAGAACCAGATCACCGTGGACGGTTGGCCGATGTACTACTTCGCGGGTGACTCCAAGGCCGGCGACACGGCCGGTCAGGGTGTCGGCGGCATTTGGTGGGTGATCGGGCCGGACGGCAAGAAGATCGGCGCTGCGACAGGCAGTTCGGCAGCACCATCGGCCACAGGATCCGCCAGCCCCTCTGGCAGCGCGCCGGCCGCATCGTCCTCGGACGGCGGCTACTGACCCGCCGACCGGCTGATCCTCGTCCCCGACAACGCTCGGAGCCGAACCGTCGCGCAGCCGAACCCTCGAGCCGCCGAACCCTCGAGCCGCCGAACGTCGCGTGACGGAACTCTGGCAACGGATCTGCCGCACGCAAGCGGACCTGCCGCAACACTGACCTGTCGCGCCGACTCAGCACCGCCCGCGCAGTCAGCTGACGCGGATGACGACGATGCCGGACGCCGAGGCGGTCCACGTGCTGGTGCCCGGCCACCGCACCTGGTAGTCCTTGGCACCGGAGGGCCTGAACGACCAGCGGTAGCCTCCGACCGGATTGGTGCGGGCGTCGCCGAGGTGCGCCCAGTTGACGCCGCCGTGCGCCCTGGCCCAGATCTGTGTCGTCATTCCGCCGAGTTTCTGGCCGGTGACCGTCATCAGCGTTCCGGTCAGCGCCGCCCCCTGTCCGGCAGCCACGGTGCGCGCGGGCGTCGTCTGGGTCACGGTGGTTGGCGTCCTCGGCTTCCAGGCCGCACCGACCCTGATGTCGATCACTGGGCGTTGGGCCGGGTCGAGCCAGCGCACGATCGTCTGCAGGGAACCCGCGTCGATAGACGCGCAGCCGGCGGTCGCCGAGCCGGTGCCGACGTGCAGGAAGAAGGCAGAGCCCATGCCGGGTACCCGGGCGGGGTTGTAGGCGATGTTGACCGCCAGGTTGTAGGCAGTGCCGGCGGCGTAGAGGTTCTCGCTGGCGCCGCCGGGGCTGGTGGATCGACGGACGTGCAGGTTGTAGCTGGCCGACGCCGGGTTCTCGTCCCACCAGTCGAGCCAGTCGGTCGTGAAATACGGGAGCCGGGTGCCGGGGTTGGCCAGCCGGCCGAAGGCCTGGTCCAGCGGGAAGGTCCCGGCCGGCGTCAGCCTCGAGCCCTCTGACGCCTGGCCGATCCCCCGGGCGCCGACCCTGGCCGGAATGGGCCCGACCTTCCGGGTCCAGCTTCCGTTGCTGTTGCGTTGCCAGGCCGTCAGGGTGGCGTACGTGGAGCCGGCAGCCGGGGCGGCGACGGTGACGACCTGGCGTGAGCTCGTCGGGGGTGCGGCAGCGGACATGGCGGCCACCGACGCGGCGTCCGTCCCCGCTCGGGCGACGCCGGAGAAGGACATCAGTAGGGCGATCACCGCGACCATGACGGTGACGCACCTTGATCGTGCGCCTGAACAGGCGTGGGTGAGTTCCATCTCAGCCCCTTCGTCGACCGCATTGTGACCTCTACCCTTCGTCACCCGTAGGCAACCGTAGTCACTTCGACAACGATGACGCGTCGTCGGTACGGCCAGCCGGTGGGTGCGCACCATGTCAGATCTGCTCCGTGAGTGGCCGAACCGCGGGGATGGGTGCCAGAAAGGTTGCTGCGTATGGCGTCAGCGCCCGGCCGGCAGCGAGTAACGGCTCCGCCGATCGCAGCGTGCGTGCAAGGATGAACGCCCCTTCCAGTGCGCCGAGAATGGCCTGCACCAGTTCTCGGGCCGGGGGCCCATCGGATCCCGATGCACGGCGACGCCGACCTCAGCCTGCGCGGCCAAGTTCAGGTGGTGGCCGATTTACTGGCTGCGTGGGATCTGCGCGACGTCACCCTGGTGCATTCCGACTGGGGAGGCGCACTCTTCCTCACCGCGTACGGCCTGGACTCGCGGGTTTCGCGGATCGTCGCGTGCCCGTGTGAGGCGTTCGACAACTTCCCGCCGGGACTGCCGGGCAAGGCATCCAAGTTGATCGCCCGCGTTCCCGGTGCGCTGTGGCTCGCGTTGCACCAGTTGCGCATCCGGTGGCTTCGTCGGTTACCGCTGCTGCTCGGGCAGATGGCGAAATACTCGCTGGCCGACGATGTTGTCCGGTCCTGGACCGAACCCGGCCTGCGTGACCGTCGAGTGCGACGCGATCTGCGACGGTATGCGGCCTCCCTTCCGGGCAAGAGGCAGCTCATCGCGGATACTGAAGCGCTACAAAGGTTCTCGGGGGAGGCGCTGATCCTGTGGTCGCCGGAGAACCGGGTGATGCCGCCCGCGCACGGACGTCGGCTGGCCGAGCTCATCCCGAATGCCATGCTCCGCGAGATCAGTGACGCCTACGTGCTCTCGATGCTCGACCAGCCGGCCGCTGTCGCCCGGGAGATCGCGGAGTTCCTGGAGCCGAGCCTGCAGCACTGAAACCGCTGGGCCCTCGCCGACGAGCTACTCACGCTGGCTACCGCCCGGGGTCAACGGACTGCGAAACGCCAGCCGGGGGATCAGTCGCTCACCGCGTCGTCGGCCAGCACCACGACCTTCACCTGCCTGTCGGACGACGCCTCGTCGAACGCCGCGGCCACCTCGCTCAACGGGTACTGCGCGGTCACGAAGCCCTCAGGGCGCACCAAGCCGGCATTGATCATCGCCATCGATTCCGCGTAGTCCGCGCGGGTATACGTCGCACTTCCCTGGATGCGGACCTGCAGATCCTGGATCTCCGGCAGCGGGACGGTGACCGGGGCGACCGGGACCTGCCGGTCGAGGCTGCTTTCGACCTGACGGAGCCGGATCCTGTGCTCACCGTCGGCGAGGTCAGCGACGACATCGACGCAGTACGGGACTTGACCCCGACACACCGGCGAGATCGTTGCCATCTGGCACGAGGTGTCGTTGACGCCGAAGGAGAGCACGAGCCGGTTGTCCAGGCCGCCGGGAAACCGCAGTCGCACCTCCCGCTGCCAGCGCGCGTCACCGGAGGTGTCCAGCCGGATCCCGAGGTTGTAGCCGGTCAGAACGAGACCGCGGTTCTCCGCTCGCGCGGCCAGTCGCCCCACCCAGCCCAGATGGGCCGGATCGCCGACACCGGCGACGAAGGAGCACATCCGGATCTCCCGCTGGGACACCGGCGATGATGCCCGCACCAACGCGCGACCGGCTGATCAGGGTGATCAGCGCCGCCCGCTCCGTGATCCTCGTGCGGGTCGATGACCTGCGCACCCGCGGGTCATGACCGCGCTGTTGGACTGGCGACGAGCTCGCCATCATCGGCAGGTGCCACGTGCCCGAGGACGCACGCCGCCGGCGGGTCGAGGTCGAGCATTTCGGTTCGGAGGTGCTCGAACCCAGCTTCGGTAAGCAGGCCTGCCAGCTCGTTGGCGGCCGCTGCCGAAGTGGCCGCGGTGGCACCGGGACAGCGGGGCTGGGATACCAGAGCGATGCGCCCGCCAGGCCGCAACAGCCGGCCGAGTTCGCGTAGCCGGACGGTTGGGTCGGGCCACATGCCGACTGTGTTGACTGCAAGCGCGGCGTTGAATGGCCCGTCGCTGATCGACAGGTTCTCGACCGGCGCGTGGACCAGGCGTACCCGTCCGGCCCGTATGGCGGCCCTATTGCGGCGGCGGGCCTGGCGGATCATTACCTGCGAATGGTCGACGCCGACCACCAATCCCCGGATCGCTCGGGTGGCGAGGGCGGCGATGGCCACGCCCGGACCGCAGCCGAGTTCGATGACGCGGTCGGTCGGCTGGACGTCGAGAAGCTGCACCGCCCAGCGGTTGCGCGCCACGTTCGACGAGCGCTGGCCCATGATCCAGCCGGCGACGTGCCCTACGGCTCCGGTCGGCTGGTGGAACTGTGCCAGCCCCCCGTGAGGAGCCCACCATTGCATGATGCGGCCCAGCACCCTCTGCTTGATGTCCATCAGGTGAGCGAAGCACTTCGAGTAGGCTTGAAGTCAATGCCTGCTACCGAGCGCGCCCTGGCCTCGTCAGCCACGCCAACGTTGCTGTCAATTGGCGAGCTGTCCGAACGTACCGGCGTGCCCACAACCACGCTGCGGTACTACGACGAACTTGGATTGGTGCGGCCGGCGGCTCGGGCGGCGGGACGACGGCGTTATACCGCGTCGGCAGTCAGGGACGTCGGCCTGATCCTCTTCTTCCGCGAGATCGGATTCTCGCTGGCTGAGATCGGGCGTTTCATTGCAGGCGAGCGGCAATGCCGACAGGAGATGATCGATCACAAGTTGGCCCAGCTGGCCGAGCAGCAGCACCGTATCGAGGTGGCCCGCACCGCACTCGAGCACGGTCGGCAATGCCCAACCAGCGAGCCCATGAAATGCTCCCGATTCTGGTCGATCATCGAAGGCCAACTGCGCGGCCTCTCACTGGAAGAAAGCCACGCGCGAGCGCACTGACAGACCCTCACCGATGCGAACGCGAACATATGCCGAGCTTCGCCTCCAAGGCCCTATCGATGACGCGCGAGAGTCGGCTCGCACAAGCCGAACGGCTTGCGGCGACGACCTCGACGTGTCGCAAGCGCCGGAAGTGGCGATCAGGCTTCTCGCAAGGGGATCGGCGTGCGGGGATGGCAGCGCCTCCGGGCCGCTGCCAGCGCGAGCTGATCGCGACCCGGATCCCGAGGGCGACCAACACGGTGCCGGTGAAGGCGTCGAGTCGTCGTATGGCCGAGCGGCGCAGGAAACGTCCGCGCGGTGTCGGGTTGGCGGCCTCCCTTGCCGTTTGGCACCGCGCGAAGGGGACCGAGTCCACCGGCAACCCGCGGCTGTCGCCCTGATCGCAGCGGCAACCCTCCTCGTCACCGGCGACATCCGCTGCCATCGGCGCCACCCTTGCCATGGCCCTGGCCCGGACTCGCCAAGAGTCGGCATGACCACAAGCGATCGTCCAGGACAGGCGGTTGCGAGGGTGTGGTCGGGCTCGGCCTACACTTCCTTCGCCATGGTCGGGCTGCTCTTCGACGCTGCCGAGCGAGCACAACTGTGCGACCTGCTCGATGAGCTCGGCCCCGACGCACCAACCCTCCTCGAGCCGTGGATGACCCGGGACCTCGCCGCGCACCTGGCCCTCCGCGATCTCGATCGCCTCGCAGGCCCCGGCCTCGTCCTGCCAGTCGGTGGGGCCGCTTCGCCGAACGGCGAAGACGAGCGCTCGCACGCCCGCATCACCGGGCCGCCCGGTGAACTGCTCCTGTACCTCTTCGGTCGCCAAGGCGCGGCACATGTCGAGCTGGACGGGCCTCCCGCCGCCGTCGAAGCGGTGCGACGCGCGCGGTTCGGGATATAGCAAGACCAGCAGGCGTTGGTGAGTGAGTCCGTCCACGACCGGTAGCCGAACCTCTTGCGGTTGTCTGATGTAAGACGGTGACTTACGATGGACTGGTGCATCTGTGGTGGGCGGACGAGGACGCTGACTACATCCGCAGCCGGTCCGCACGCTACCGGGGCGCATGGACCTCGAGCCGGAGTGGACTCAGGAGTTGATGGCCGATGAGCACCTGCTCGAGCTGTCGCCGTACCCGGCCTCGCGGGTCGGTGCGTCCGGGTTCATCGGCTACTCGCCGTCTGCTGGGCGGGTGCTCGTGGTGATCGCCTATCGAGACGCCGACGGTGAGCTGCACGGCATGAACGCTTGACCGGCGAGTGGACGCGACCTTGCCACCTACAACAGGGCGGTGTCTGATGACGAAGAAGCTTGACGACCAGACCGAACGAACGGTGCGTGCTGATTCCCGCGCGGTTGAGGTCGAAGCGGGATCTACCGAGCCTTATCCGGCGGACACGCAGATCATGCGGCCGAACCGGCCCAGCCGCATGTTCAACGTCAGGTTGACCGACGAGCAGTTCAACGAGCTGCAGGGGCTTGCTCGCGAGCACCACCTGCCCATGTCGACCATGGCGCGTTCATGGCTACTTGAGCGCCTCGATCAAGAACACCGCGCAAGCTGACGACACGCGGCAAGAGCATCCGTAACGGGATCGGCGACCGGGACGAACACTTCCGCCACGTGTCGATGATTTAACTGGTCTTCCGCCCCTGGACTAGCTGCCGAGCGGACAGGCGGACTACGACCGCCGCACGCGACTTTTCCTCGACAGCCTGCATGCCCGCTGAAGCTCGCCCTCCGGGCATCGAGCCGCCCCGCCACGGCACGCGCTGGCACCGAAGCCATCCGCGCTACGACTCACCATGGGTTTCCGGGCCGTGCGACACACCTGGGTACCGGTACCGGCCATCCGCCGCTGACGGTCGCGCGGAGGCGGATTGAATGGCGCACCCGTACCGCCGGTCGGCGGGTCGAATCGACCGCGTTCCGGCCCCGCCGGAGCGGTCTTGGATGAGCTGAAACGCCGCCGGCTGTCGGCGTCGGCAAGACTGGTGCGCATGCCCGACACGATCTGCTGCAACGCGGAGCTAACCGTCAACCTGCCACGCGAGGCCACCCTCGCCCTGTTCACCGCCGAAGGAGAGCGAGCCTGGGCGCCGGGCTGGGATCCCGCCTTTCCCGCGCCGCAGCGAACCGAGGGCTCGGGGGCCGTCTTCGTCACGGCGCAGGCCGAAGAAACGACGACGTGGGTCATGGTCGACCAGGACGAGCGCGGCGTGCGCTACGCGCGATTCACCCCGGCGCCACGGCCGGCACCGTCACCGTGACCGTGCTCGTGGCCGAATCGACGTGGACACGCGTCCGTGTCAGCTACGACCTGACGGCGCTCAGCCCCGCGGGCGCCCGGTGGCTCGACCCGTTTGCTGATGAATTCGTTGCGTACATCGCCCACTGGGACGCCGCGATTTCAGCCGCTACGCGAAACCACCTGCCTGACCGACGCTGAACAGTCATCCGTTCGATTGTTGTGGACGCTTCCAAGGTGATCCGCAAAAGGATGGTCCTGCGAGACAGTGGTCAGGCTTCTGGCGGCTGCACCGGGAGGAGGTCGTGCTCAGCGAAGACGCGCTTCGCGACGAAGATCGCGTTCAACGCCTTCGGGAAACCACAGTAGACCGCGGCGTGGGTGAGGGCTTCGACGATCTCGACCGGGCTGAGCCCGACGCTGAGAGCGGCGTTGACGTGCACTTCGAGCTGTGGCTCGCAACCGCCGAGGGCGGTGAGCATCCCGAGGGTGACCAGCTGCCGCTGCGGTGGGGTCAGGCCGGGACGGTTGTAGACATCGCCGAAGCCGTAGGCGACGACATGGTGAGCAAGGGCGGGGGCGATGTCGGCGAGCGCCGCGACGACGCGCTGCCCGCCCGCGCCGTCGACCGCGTCGAGCACGGCCGCGCCGCGCTCATATCGGGCTCGGTCGACCTCGGGTCCGAGGAGGTGCGTCGTGGTTTGCTGGTCACCGGTCACAGGGTGTCCGTTCCGCCGTGCTCATCGAGCAGGCTTTCGTAGAGGTCGATCTTCTGAGCGAGAGCGGCCAGGTGGTCGTGCAGGTCCGCGATGTGCCCCTCGACCCCGATTCGGTGCTGCCGCAGCAGGGTGAGACGGTCGGCGAGAGTGCGGCCGCCGCCGCGGCGTAGCTCGGCGAAGCGCTGCATGTCAGCGATCGACATCCCGGTGGCTCGCAGCCGCAGCAGGAACTCCAGCCACGCCAGGTCGGCGGAGGCGTAGCGGCGCTGGCCGCCGCTCGACCGGTCGACGGCGTCGATCAGGCCGGCCTTTTCGTAGTACCGCAGGGTGTCCCTTGACAGCCCGGTCCGCTCCACCACCTCGGCGATCGGCAAACTCGCACCGAGCTGCCACGGTGGATGGGTCGGCACGTCTTCTCTTGCCATGCTGTTCACACCCGAGACGGTACGAGCTGGAGTGCGCTCCAAGTCAAGCCGTCCCAGTCACCGATCCCTCACCGGTGATCGCTGCTACTCGTGTTCGTTTGCGGCCAAGATGCGGTTCAGGGTGCGTCGTGCCCAGTTGCTCATGACTGGGTGGGATGCCGCGTAGTACCAGGCGGCGCCCATTGCCTGCGCGAACGCCCACGCGATTCCGCGCCGCCAGGTGAGGTCCGGGCAACACAGAGCCGAGCGGAACACGTCGCGCGGTCCCGATTCCAGCAAGTGCCAAGCGGCGATCAGATCGAGTGCCGGATCGGCTGGCGCGAAACCACCGGTGTCCAAGACGCCGGCCAATCGGCCGTCTTGAACCAGTACGTTCGCCGGGGTCAGGTCGCCGTGGGTCATGACGTCGGCGTCCACTTCTGGTAGCTCTCGCAGTTCTGCCCAGATCTTGCGCAGCCGGACGACGTCGAGCAGGCCTTCGCTGCGGGCGAAGCAGGTGCTCATCCATGGGTCGTGATCGGGTAGATGACCCCCGCGGCCCACGCCGTCGAAGCTGCGTCCGTCCACGTTGGTCGCGCGGAGCGCGATGATCAGGTGGGCCAGGTCGGCGGCGAAGTCGGTCGACTGCCCGGGGTCGCGGACGGTCGCGTCGTACCCGGACACCCAGGTCTGCACCGCCCATGGCATCGGATACCCCTGTCCCGGCTCTCCGATAGCTACGGGCCGGGGCGCGAGCACCGTACTGACGTCGGCGAACTCCGCCGATGCAGCGCTTTCTGCGGTCAGCCAGGCTTTCACCTGCGTGACCGGCTGATCACGCAGCGGAAAGCGGGCAGCAAGATGGTCACCGAGGCGGAAGATCGCGTTGACCGTGCCCCCGGTGGCGAGTTGCTGAAGCGGCAGCCTGGCCCATTGCGGGAACTGCTCATCGAGCAGGTGCCGCACAACGTGAAGCTCCAGATTGACCTGGTCCTCATGCAGCAGCTCCACATGGCCATACTGCCTCGCGGCAACCGATGTTTCGCCTGACTTTCGGCAACTCTGCCTACGGTGTTACCCCGCCTACACTGATCCCTTGCTGACGACGGCGCCCCGGCGCCGGCCCGCTCCCAGGGCGCGATTCTGTGGCCGTATGAGGATGGCCGATCGAGACGCCGTCGGGGTGTTCCGGGGAGGCGACGTACGGTGGGCCAAATGAGGATCGAGGACGTTCGGCGCGTGTTCCTCGGCTCGTTCGTGCGGCCGGCGGAAGAGACCGGGACCGGCGCACCCAGGGTTGAAGCCGTGTACGGCTACGTGGTTTACCACAGTCAGGGAATAGTTCTGCTGGACACCGCCTAGGGTGTTGGGCGGTCGTCCTCCACGACGCCGAATGCGCGCTCTTGCTCGCGGCAAGAAGTGTCGCGATGAGCTCGGCGTCCCGGCCGGTGTCAGCTTCGAACCCTCCGACGCCTGGCCGATCCCCCCGGCGCCGACCCTGGCCGCGATGGGCGCGATCGTCCGGGTCCAGCTGCCGTTGCTGTTGCGTTGTCACGCCGGCAGCGTGGCGTACGTGGCGCCGGCCGCCGGGGCCGCCACCGTAACGACCTGGCAGGAGTTCGTCGGGGGTGCGGCAGCGGACAGGGCTGCCGCCGACGCGGACACCGAGACGGTCCTGCTGATGCCGGAGGCGGTGCCGGCCCGACTGCCGCCGGTGAACGAGATGAGCATCGCGGCCACCGCAATCACCACGGTGAGGTAGCGGCCCGGTGTTGCGAAGTGCCGTCTGCTGGGTCTCATCGGAGCTCCTTCGTCGCCGGATACCGGATCATCCTCACACCCGCGACAGGTGCGCGACACCGGCGACATGTGCGCAACGAACGGGCCGACGCCTGCGGCCACAGAGACCCGTCCTGGCTCCACCAACTGGCGGGCGGAGGTCCGGACGGTGGGCGCCGATCAGCGGCCTGGCTCGGATTCGGCCAGCACGACAACCTTCACCTGCCTGCCGGAGGACGCCTCGTCGAACGCCGCGGCCACCTCGCTGAACGGGTACTGCGCAGTGACGAAGTCCTCCGGGCGCACCACACCGGCACTGATCATCGCGATCGATTCGGCGTAGTCCGCGCGGGTGTACGTCGCGCTTCCCTGGATGCGGACCTGCAAGTCCTGGATCTCAGGCAGCGGGACGGTGACCGGAGCGGCCGGGACGCCGACGATCACCACCGTGCCACCCTTGAGCGCCAGCCCTATCGCCTGATCGACGGTCCGTTGAACAGCAACGCAGTCGAAGACCACATCCGCGCTGGTGCCAAGGTCGTCGCGGATGTCGCCGACCATGCCCGGCGAGGCTGCGTCGTGTACCGAGTCGGCCCCGAGTTGCAGGGCGAGGTCCCTCTTGTCGGAGAGCGTGTCGCTGACGGCGATCCGGCTGGCGCCGCGCCGGCGGGCAGCGGCGAGCGTGAGCAGACCGATGGTGCCGGCGCCCAGGATCGCCACCGTCTTCCCGGTGAGATCCGGGCCGGCCAGCGAGGTGGCATGGACCGGCGTGGAGAGCGGCTCGATCAGCGCGGCCTGCAGGTCGGTCAGGTCGGGGGGTAGCGCGATCACCCGGTCGGCGGGCAACAGGAACTGGTCCGCAAGACCGCCTGTGGGCGCGGTGCAGCCGAAGAACAACATGGTGGCGCACAGGTTGTACCGACCGTCGAGGCAGTACTTGCAGTGCCCGCAGGCCAGGATCGGCTCGACGACAACCCTGGTGCCGGCGGCCATCTCGACACCCGGCCCTGCGGCGTCCACCGTTCCGACCACCTCGTGCCCCGGGTGATACGGCAGCGGCACGAACGGGTGCCGGCCGTGCGATGCGTGTACGTCGGAACCGCAGATCCCGACTACGCCCATCCGGATCCGCACCTCCCCGGGGCCGGGTTCGGAGATGGGCACCCGTTGCAGCACTACCTGATTCGGTGCGGTCACGACGGCTTGCCGGACGATGAGGTCGGACATGATGTGCTCCTGACGCGCTCAATGGGCCGATACCAGCGCAACCCAAGCGCTGGCCACTATTGCCGACAGCAACCGGGGGACCGTTGGGTCCGGTTGGTCCACGGTGCACCCGGCCGGCGCATGTGATGCAGCTATTGTCGGACGCACGCCGCCGCCCGACTCACTTTGCCGTCGGGCGCAATCCTCGCAGGGCATCCGGCGATGCGGAACACACGAGTCAGGACGTGGGCGACATGTCGGTAACCAGCCATGACGTTGCGAGGTTGGCCGGCGTGTCGCAGCCGACGGTCTCCCGGGCGCTTGCGTCAAGACAGTCAAGTCTCCACGGCGACTCGAGAGTGGAGAATTGATCGAGTGACCACCGTGATGTGTCGTCAGCTCGCTCCCATTGTGGGGGATCTGGCGACCAATTCCGCAGTGACCTGCGCGGCGATCGACGAGGCGGTCACGGCCGGCGCTCAGGTGGTGGTGCTGCCGGAACTTGCCACCAGCGGGTACATGTTCGAGTCGGTCGCGGAGGCGAGATCCACTGCGCTGGGAGCCGATTCCGCTCTCTTCGAGGATTGGGCAGCGCTGGCCGCTCGCGGATCCGTGGTGGTGATCGGTGGGTTCTGCGAACTCGGGCGCACCGGTGAGGTCTTCAACAGCGCCGCCATCGTGGACGGAACCGGGGTACTGGCGGTGTACCAGAAGCTGCACCTGTGGGACAACGAGAAACAGTTCTTCACGCCGGGTTCCAGCGCGCCGCCGATCGTGGACACTCAGCACGGCCGTATTGGCGTGGTGATCTGCTACGACCTGGAGTTCCCGGAGCTGACCAGGTCGGTGGCGCTCGCGGGCACGGACCTGTTGGCGGTACCGACCAACTGGCCGTTGGCGTATCGACCGGAGGGCGAGCGGCCGCCGGAAGTTCAGATCGCCATCGCCGCCGCTCGGGCGAACCGGATGGCGATTGCCTGCTGTGACCGTACCGGGACCGAGCGAGGCCAGCAGTGGACCGGCGGCACGACGGTCATCGACGAGAACGGCTGGGTGGTGGCCGCAGCCGGACACGCCGATGTCGCCACCGCCGAACTGGATCTCACCCTGGGACGTAACAAGGTGTTGACGGATCGGGCTCATGCCTTCGAGGACCGTCGGCCCGAGTTCTATCGGTCACTGCAGGACCCGGTGACGCACCATGCGCATCCGCGGATAACCGGACCGCCTCATCGGTGAATGCTGTGCGGAGTGAACGGAAGTGCCCCGACTCGTCCGTGACATTCTTGTCGCGGCACCCGCTGGTCCGGGGTCGTCCACGGCGCGAAGATCGGTGCCATCCACGGAGCGCGTCGACGCTCGGGAACCAAGGAGATCCATGGGACCGAAGGAGATCCATCGATGAAGGCCGTGCTGTATGACGCCCCGGAGAGTTTCAGCGTCACCGAGGTGCCGACGCCGGAGCCGGCGGCCGGCCAGGTGCTGATCAAGGTGGTACAGGTGGGGGTCTGCGGCACGGATCTGCACCTGCACCGGGGCGGGTTCGATGCGCGGTTCCCGCTGACACCCGGTCATGAACTGGTCGGTACGGTCACGGCGATCGGCGAAGGGGTCAGCCGGGTGACGGTCGGCGAGCAGGTCACTGTCAATCCCAATGTGCACTGCGGCCGGTGCAGTTACTGCCTATCCGGACGGACCATTCTGTGCGCGAACGCGCTGGGTGTCGGCACCAGCCTGCCCGGATTTTTCGCCGAGTATGCCTGCGCCGCAGAGGATCTGGTGTTCTCGGTCGAGGAATTACCACTGGACACGGCAGTTTTCACCGAGCCGAGCGCCTGCGCGATGCACGGCCTGGAGAACCTGCAGGTACGTCCGGGTTCCTCCGCGCTGGTGATCGGCGCCGGCCCGACCGGATTGTTGTTGGCACAGTTGATCTCTGCCGGGGGCGCGAGTTCGGTCACCGTCGCCGGCCCGACCGAGTTCAAGCTCCAGACGGCCGGGCGTCTCGGCATCGGGAACACCGTGCTGATCGATCGCGGCGACTCCGGCGGCAACCTGGAGAGGTTGCGCGCGGCCTCGCCCGCGGGTGACGGTTACGACATCGTGGTCGAGGCCACCGGCGCCACCACGATCGGCGACATCTGCGTCCCGCTGGCCAGGAACGGCGGAACGGTGTTGATCTACGGCGTCACCGGCGCGGACGAGAGGATCAGCTTCAGCCCCTACGACGTCTTCCGCCGGGAGATCACCATCAAGGGGTCCTTCGCCGAGATGACGTCGTTCGGCGCGGCGATCGCGGCGTTGCGCGCCGGGCGAGCCAGAACCGACGGCATGATCACCCACCGGTTCGGTCTGGACGACTACGGCGCCGCCCTGCAGACCCTGGCGACCGACAAGACCGCGCACAAGGTGCTCATCGTTCCCTGACCGGCGGCCCTCCCCAGTTCCGTGCGCAAGGCGCGTGTTCTGGGTCGAGGGCACCAAGGTCGAGGGCAAGAAGCGAGCTGGCTCCGAAATCTGTTGCATCGCTCGCGGGTGAACGCCGTGCCCGGCTCGTCAGTGCAACCCGAACGGTGCCGCCACAACACCTGGTGCACTCGGCCGGCGGTTGGGCCGCCCGGGGGCTGCGACGGCCAAATGGAGTAGTCAGCAGTGTGGCAATCGGGTAAGGGCATGCCCCGAGCGGGCGAGCCACTCCCACTCCGTCAGCGCTGGACCAGCGTTTTCCCCACCATCCAATAATTCACTCGCCCGGACGGCCATCCGCGCGACGGTGGGCCAAATGGGAGAAAAGGGGCCCTGATGTTAATGGTGTGTAATCGCCATCATCCTTAGGAACAGTCACAACGTTGCGCGCATCGAAACCCGTGACCGAGCGTGGATACCACCGAATGGATGACGTCCGGGTCAGGACGACACGGGTTGTCTTCGCCGCGCAGCGACCTTAGTGTCCCGATCAACCCGCACTCTCGCATTACGTCGCTCTCCCCCACCACTCTCCCCTCCACCGTCACCGGAACTCCGGTACCAGCGAAAGAAGTGGCCATGCTCAACACCTTGTTACCCCCGAGGATCCGGCGCGTAGCGCTGGGCCTCGTCGCTGCCGGCTCCATGGCCATCAGCGGCGCCATCGTCGCGGCCTCTCCGGCGGCCGCGGCGACCACTATCACCGCCGCTTGTGTGAGAACCGATCCGAACAACGTCTCGGTCACTTTCGACGGCCCGGCCGGCCTGACCGGCCCCGCCATCATCACCATCAAGGACTCGAACGGTCTTGTCATCGGCACCCAGACCGTCACGCTGCTGAACGGTGTGTTCGCCGTTCCTCCGCTGTCGGTGCCGCTGCCGGCCGGCTCGAACTCCGTCAACTTCACCGTCACCACCTTGGCCGGCGTGGTAGCCACCGGTAACACGCCGTGCAACGAGCTCCCGCTCGGGCCGTTGGTGGGTTCGTACCAGGCTCTCTCACCCGCTCGCATTCTCGACACCCGGACCGGACTCGGTGGCACCAGGATCCCGGGCGGCGGGTCCATCGACCTGCAGGTCGCCAACAGGGGAGGCGTTCCGAGCTCCAATGTCGGCGCGGTGTACCTCAACCTCGTCGCTACCCGAGCCGTCACCAATGGCTACCTCACCGTCTTCCCAGCCGGCACCGCCATGCCGGGTGTGTCCACCTTGAACTACGTGCCCGGCATCAACGTTGCCAACGCGGTGATCACCAAGCTCAGCCCTGGCGGCAGGGTCACCATCCACAACACGGCTCCGCAGCCGGTCGATCTGGTTGCCGACGTCGGCGGATACGTCATCGGTGGCCTGATCCAGGGCACCCTGCTTCCTGGGGCGTACAAGTCGGTGTCGCCCACCCGCATCGCCGACAGCCGCAGCCGTTTCGGCCTCACCAAGCTGATGGGGAACACGCCGCAGTCGCTGACGGTCGTCGGCAAGGCCGGCGTCCCCGCAACCGCAGGCTCCGTGGTGGTCAACCTGACGGCGGTCAACGGATCGCTGCACAGCCACATCACCGCCTACCCGACGGGCAGCGCGATCCCGAACGCGTCGAACGTGAACTACACCGGGAGCAAGCCGGCCGCCAACCTCGCCGTGGTGCCGCTCGGCGCTGACGGGTCGATCTCGGTCAAGAACGGCACCGGTGCCACCAACGTCGATCTTGTCGTGGATGTTGTCGGCTATTTCCAGGGTGGCCCTGTCCCGGCCCAGACAGCCGGGCTGGAGGTCCCGCTGAATCCGTTCCGGCTGCTCGACACCCGGACCGGCAACGGCGCGCCACTCGGTAAGGTCGCCCCCGGCGGCACCGTGACACTGCAGGTCGCCGGCCGCGGCGGGGTTCCCGCGACCAGGTTGCGGGCAGTGCTGGTGACGGTGACAACGACGCAGGAAGATGCATCCGGCGACGTGGTGGCCTACCCAAGCGGGACACCGGCCACCACCACGTCGGTGCTGAGCTTCATCCCGCGCACCGACATGGCCAACCTCGCCATTGTCCGGGTCGGCAACGACGGCAAGATCAAGCTGGTCAACCGCTCCGGTGGGCCCGCTCACCTGGTGCTCGACGTGGCCGGTTACATCGTCGGCAATACGGTGGAAATCGGCTGACCCTGCTCAGCTGCTGACTACGGGGAGGCCCGGCGACCACTGAGGTCGCCGGGCCTTCCTGCGTGGCAATAAGTGTTGCGGCGATACTCGGCGGGTGCCTCATGTCGAACTCCTGCTGGACGAGGCTGCGGAGCGGGCTGTCGCGCAGGAATGGAGCCGGCTCGCCGAGGCCGGTCTGCCCAGCCTTGATCTGCATCGTCATCCGAGCAACCGGCCGCACCTCACGGTCACGATTTCCGACGACCCGCCCAAGCGTCGCGAGGGCGCACTCCGTTCCCAGCTGGCGGCCGCCCTGCCGCTGCAGGTCGAGCTGGGTCCGCTACTCTGTTTCGGCGGCGGCCCCTGGGTGCTGGTACGGACGGTGGTCGCCAGCGAACCGTTGTTGCCACTGCACCGACAGGTCGTGCAGCTGCTGCGCGCGCCTGCAGTGCCGCATTGCCGGGTGGGGCACTGGGTGCCGCACGTCAGCCTGGCGCGGCGGCTGGACGCCCCGGCGGTGGCCAGGGCGCTGGAGGTGCTGTCACCACGCAGGCCGATCGACGGCCGGCTGGACCGGGCGCGGCACTGGGACTCCGGCGCCCGACGCGAAGAACCGATCGTGTGACGCCCGGCGGGTCGGCCGGGTCGGCAGTGGCCGGCAGGGTCGACGGTGGCCGGCAGGGTCGACGGTGGCCCGGCCGGCGGTGGAGGATTGACACCGCGACGGAGCGTGTTGACGACGCGCTATTCACGGCCCGGCGGCGGCGGTTGACGGCGCGCCCTTTGGCGGCGCGACGGTGTGCGGCTGACCTGCTGTGCGCCGCTGACAGCTGCGGTTCGTCACTCCCGGCGGATCCGGTCAGGATTCGTTGACGACGCCTCGCGCCCGCCGTTCCAGGAACCGCCGCTCGGCGGCCGACGGCACTAGTTTGAGGGCATCGCGGTACGCGTCGGTCGCCTCCTGGTGGCGCCCGGCCCGACGCAGCAGATCGGCCCTGACCGCCGGCAGCAGGTAGTAAGCGCCCAGCCGACCGGCGCGTTCCACCTCGGCCAGGGCGTGCAACCCGGCCAGCGGCCCGTCACGGAAACCGATGGCCGCCGCGCGGTTGAGCTCGGCCACCGGCGACGGCTGCACCCGAAGCAGCGCTTCGTATCGGTCGACCACCCGGGCCCAGTCCGTCGAGGCGGCATCCGCGGCGACGGCATGTTCGGCGGCGATCTCCGCCTGCAGCCGGTAGGGCCCGGCCGGACGTCCGGTCGCCCGGGCGTCCGACAGGCCGGACAGCCCCGCTGCCACCATCGAGGCGTCCCATCGGCTGCGGTCCTGCTCCGGCAGCGGCACCAGTTCGCCGCCGGCATCGGTCCTGGCCGACCGGCGGGAGTGCTGCAGCAGCAGCAGCGCGCGCAACCCGTGCACCTCGTCGTCGCAGGGCAGCAACTGGGTCAGCAGATCGGCCAGCCGAACGGCCTCCGCCGCCAGATCCCGGCTGTCCCCCGGCTCGGGGTGTGCGTATCCCTGGTTGTAGACCAGATAGATGACGGCCAGCACCCCGGCGACCCGCTCGGCGAGCCGGTGTGACTGCGGTACCCGCAAGCTGATGCCGGCGTGGGCGATCTTGGCCCGGGTGCGCAGCAACCGCTGGCCCATGGTCGCCTCGCTCACCAGGAAGGCACTGGCGATCTCCCGGGTCGACAGCCCCGCGACCGTCTTCAGGGTGAGCGCCACCCGGCCGGCCAGCGGCAGCGCCGGGTGGCAGCAGCTGAACAGCAGCCGGAGCCGATCGTCACGGTAGACGCCGCCGCCAGGGTCGTGGTCGGGAAGGGCGCCCGAAAACCGCTCCTCCGAGATGGCCATGGCGCTCAACTCCCGCAACTTGTCCGCCTCGGCCCGGCGCCGGCGCAGGATGTCGAGCGCGCGCCGATATGCGGTGGTGGTGAGCCAGGCCGCGGGGTTCCGCGGCACTCCGTCAACCGGCCAGCGGGCCAGCGCGCGCTCGACCGCGTCCTGCACGCAGTCCTCGGCGAGGTCCCAGTCGCCGGTCACCCGGATCAGGCCGGCAACGATCCGCAGCCGCTCCCCACCTGCTGCCGCGGAGAGCGCCTCGGCGACGCCGCCCGACACGACGCCGCCCGACACGACGCCGCCCGACACGACACTGCCCGACACGGCACTGCCGGCGGCGGCGCTGCCCCTGGCGGCGGCCTGGCCCACCGGCCCGCTCGCTTCGCAGGTGCCGATGATCAGCCCTCGTCGATCGGCCAGAACGGCCGCAGCTCCAGCCGGCCCCCGCGCGCCATCGGGTGCTTGGACGCGATCTCGATCGCCTCATCGAGGTCTGCGCAGTCCAACACGTCGAAGCCGCAGATCCACTCCTTCGACTCGGTGAACGGCCCGTCGGTGACCAGAAGCTCTCCGGAACGCACCCGCACCGTCGTCGCGTCCTCCAGCGGACGCAGCCGATCCCCGGTGACCCACTTGCCACGACCATTGGCGTCGGCGAACCACTCCTCGATGTCGGCGGGCGGCTCGGTCGAGCTGTCGGGCTCGGTGTCGGTGGCGACGAACATCATGTACTTCATTTCTGTCTCCTTCGGGTCGACGGTACGGCTCGGTTGCCGAGTACCACGGGTTCCACTCCTGCCACTGAACGACGATCGGCACTGCGCGGATCCGACACGACGGCCGGCCGCGCCGCACCTGCACTCCGGATTTCCGGCCGGAGCCCGCGGGGCACCCGACCATGGCAATGGCACGCCAGCCTCATCCTGGGGACGTACGGGTCGGGTCGAGAAGATCGATCCCTGGTCCAATGCTGGACGCGCCAGGTCTCCGTAGCGTTCGGATCATGATCACAGCACACGATTTGACAATGACCTACGGCGACAAGACAGTGGTCGACCGTCTGAACTTCGACCTCCGGCCAGGGGTGGTGACCGGGTTCCTCGGCCCCAACGGCGCCGGGAAGTCCACCACGATGCGGATGATCATCGGCTTGGACCGGCCCACCGGCGGATCGGTCACCGTGCACGGCAAGAGCTACCGCGACCTTCCGGCGCCCTTGCGGGAGGTCGGGGTGCTGCTGGAGGCCCGCGCTGTACACACCGGGAGATCGGCGTACAACCATCTGCTGGCAATGGCCGCGACCCACGGCATCTCCAGGTCCAGGGTGGAGGAGGTCATCGAGCTGGCTGGGCTGACCGGGGTGGCCCGTCAGCGGGTCGGCGCCTTCTCCCTCGGGATGGGTCAGCGGCTCGGCCTCGCGTGCGCGCTGCTCGGCGACCCGCAGACCTTGATCCTCGACGAGCCGGTCAACGGGCTGGATCCGGACGGCGTGTTGTGGGTCCGCAACCTGCTCAAGGCGATGGCCGCCGAGGGCCGCACCATCTTCGTCTCCAGCCATCTGATGAGCGAAATGGCGCTCACCGCCGAGCATCTCATCGTCATCGGCAACGGCCGGCTGCTCGCCGACCGACCTATCGCCGACATCATCACCTCGGCCGGCCGATCGTCGGTGCTTGTCCGGACCCCGGACGCGGCCCGGCTGCGGGACCTGCTGGCGGGCCCGGACGTCACCGTCTCGAGCAAACAGGCCGGCGAGCTGGAGGTGGCCGGCCTCACTGCCGAGCAGATCGGCGAGGTGGCCTTCAACGCCCGCGTGATGGTCCACCAGCTGACCTCGAGCCAGGCCTCTCTGGAAGAAGCGTTCATGGAACTCACCAACGACGCCGTGGAGTTCCACGGCGGCACCGTCACCTCGGAGGAAGCAGCATGACTGTCATCGCACCTGTCGACCCGCAAACTCTCGAACGTCGGACAGCGGTGCTGGTGCAGCCGGTGTCCCAGCGCCGGGTCATCTCCTCCGAGTGGGTGAAGCTGCGGACCCTGAGGTCGAGTTGGATCACCATGGGCTGCGCGGTGGCGGCGCTGGCGCTGCTGGGTCTGCTCATCGGGATCATCACCAACGCCAATTGGGCAACCATGGATCCCGACCGGATCGCCGGGTTCAACCCGGTCGACACCAGCCTGGCCGGGGTCAACTTCGCACAGCTGGCTGTTGCCGTGCTGGGCGTGCTGGTGATCTCCGGCGAATACGGCACCGGGATGATCCGCTCCTCGCTCGGCGCGGTACCCAGACGGCTGCCGGTGCTGTGGGCGAAGTTGTTGGTGTTCGGCGCGGCCACCCTGGTGCTGATGGAGATCGCCGCGTTCGGGGCATTCTGGTTGGGCCAGGCCGGACTGGCCTCCCACGGCACCACCATTTCCGCTCCAGGGGCGCTTCGTGCGGTGATCGGCACCGGCCTGTACCTGACCGTTGTGGCGGTGCTCAGCGTGGCTCTGGGCTTCATCATCCGATCCACCGCGGGCGGGATCTCAGCGGTGATCGGGCTGCTGCTCGTGCTTCCAGGAATCATGAACATCCTCCCGCAGAGCTGGCAGACCCACGTCTCGCCGTACCTGCCCAGCAACGCCGGCGCCGCCGTGTTCACACAGCATCCCGACCCTGGCACGCTGGCACCATGGATCGGATTCGCGGTGTTCTGCCTGTACGCGGCGGTCGCTGTCGTCATCAGCGCCGTGCTGCTCAACAGGCGCAACGCCTGAGGATCGCCGCCATCGGTGCCGGGCCGGCGGCGAGTGGTCCACGGCCACCGGCCGATCACATCCGCAGCAGGTGAAGAGCATGGGACCGATGCCGGCGCACCGATCGGATCGCCCCCTCCCGCTGCGCGGGATGGTCCGGTGGTTCGGGCACCGCCCCCTGCTGGCCGACGGCTGTCTGGCCGTGTTCCTGGCGGTGGGAACCGGGGTGGACGTCCTGCACCGCGGGACGCCCACGGCCGTCGCGCTGCAGGCCGCCCTGTGGCTACCGGTGGTGTTCCGCCGCACAGCTCCGGTCGCCGCGTTCGTCCTGGTCGGGGTGATCGCCGCGGTGCAATGGGCGGTCGGCGTGCCGCTCGGCGGAGATCTCTCGGTGCTGATCATGCTGTATACCGTTGCCGCGCACCGCGGGTGGAAGCTCGTGGTGGCGGCGGGGGGCGCGGTGGAGATCGGGGTGGTGCTGGCCGTCATCCGCTTCGCCGGGGACGGCTGGCCCCGGTTCCTGCTGCTGCTCACCGTCCTGGTGTTCGCCGCCGTATTGCTGGGGATCACCCAGCAGTCCCGCCGGTCACACCTGGCGGCGCTGGTCAGCCGGGCGGATCGGGTGGAGCGGGAAGCAGAGCAGCAGGCGGAGCTGGCGACCGCAGCCGAACGCACCCGCATCGCCAGGGAGATGCACGACATCGTCGCGCACAGCTTGTCGGTGATGGTGGCGCTGGCCGACGGGGCGGCGTTGACCGATCAGCGCGAGCTGGCCCGATCCGCCATGCGGCAGGTGGCCAGGACCGGCCGGGAGGCGCTGGCCGACACTCGCCGCGTGCTCGACGTGCTGCGCACCGACCCCGGCCCGGCCGAACGCGCCCCGCTGCCAGGGCTGGACGCGATGGAGACGTTGCTGACCACGGTGAGGGCGACCGGCCTGCACACCTCACTGCTGGTGACCGGGAACGTCTTTGCCGTTCCGGAAGCCGGGCAGACCGCGATCTACCGGATCGTGCAGGAAGCGCTGACCAACACCCTCAAGCATGCCCGGCAGGCTGACCAGGCAACCGTCCGGCTGTCCTACTCCTACCCGCTGGTCGACGTGGAGATCATCGACAACGGAACCAGGCAGGCGCCGGATCCCGCGCCTGCCGGCGGTGGGCACGGCCTGCTCGGCATCCGGGAACGTGCTGCCCTGTTCGGCGGCGATTCCCGGGCCGGGTGGTCGGCCGCCGGGGGCGGATGGCGGGTGACGGTCACCCTTCGGTTCCCGGACGTGGCCGGGCGGGACGCCGCCGAGGAGAGCGGGGCACGCCCACCACGTCCGTCCCCGGTGGTGGCGTCATGATCACCGTTCTGCTGGCCGACGATCAGCCGCTGATCCGGCTCGGCTTCCGCATGGTCCTGGGATCCGCGGCGGACATCGATCTGGTCGGAGAAGCGGACAACGGCGAGACCGCGGTGAGAATGACCCGGCAGCTGGATCCCGACGTCGTCCTGATGGACGTCAGGATGCCGGTGCTGGACGGCATCGAGGCAACCCGGCAGATCACCGGCGACGCACCGCGCTCCAGGGTGCTCATCCTGACAACCTTTGACCTCGACGAATACGCGTTCGGCGCGCTGAACGCCGGGGCCAGCGGTTTCCTGCTCAAGGACACCGACCCGGTGGAGCTGATCGGCGCCATCCGCACCATCTCCCGGGGCGACGCGGTGATCGCCCCTCGGATGACCCGGCGCCTGCTGGACACTTTCGCCGAGCGGATGCCCAGTGCCGCAACACCTTCGGCGGTGTCGGCGAACCTGACCAGGCTCACCCCGCGGGAACGGGAAGTCCTCGTCGAAGTGGCCGCGGGCCGGTCGAACAGCGAGATCGCCGGTCGCCTCTTCGTTGCCGAGGCCACCGTCAAGACGCACCTCGGAAGGATCCTGGCCAAGCTGGAACTGCGGGACCGGGTGCAGGCGGTGGTGTTCGCCTACCAGAACGGGATGGTCAGCGGCAGCAGCTGATATCGGCTGCGGGAGAACAGATGCCGTGGGTCACCGATCCGGCAATCTCCACGGCCGAACCGGGCGAGCAGGATGATCAGCCCGGCGACCGCGGTCGCGATTGACGCGTCGAGGTCATCAGCGGCATTCTGTCCCGTCCGTCATCGCCGGGGATCGACGGGGACGGGAGCGGAGGATCCGAACGTCGACTCACTCGCCGGTGACGCCGTCGATGGACTCCCGGATCAGGTCGGCGTGCCCGTTGTGCCGGGCGTACTCCTCGATCATGTGCAGCACGATCCAGCGCAGGCTGAATGGATTGTCGTTGCGCCGGCTCTTGCGCACGGAGAGCGCCTGCAACCCCGGCGCCGCACGGATGATCGAGTCGGACTCGGCGACCGCAGCGTCGAACAGCGTCCGTAGCTGCTCCGGTGTGTCCCCGGCGGCGCTGTGCCAGTCCCAGTCCTCGTCCGCCTCCCAGTCGACCGAGGCCCACGGCTCGCCGTACTCGCGGCCGAGGAACATGCAGCCGAACCACCATTGCTCCACCAGCGCGATGTGCTTGAGCATGCCGCCGAGCGTCATGGTGGACGGTTGATGCACGGTGCTCAGCTGCTCGCTGTTGAGGCCGTCCACCTTCATCCGCAGGGTGTCCCGGTGGTAATCGAGGAACCCCATCAGCAGGCCCATCTCGTCGCCCGATTCCGGCGGGTCCTGGCGGTCAACTTTGCTCGCCTCCATGGCGTCAAGCTACTGGGCGCCGCTGGCCGCAGCATCCGGTTATCCGAACGGAGCATGGGTATCGACACCCGCCGAGGCGAGCCGGACGTGCGCGGGCTGGACCCGTGCCGAGAGCAGCACGGAATCTTCCGAACAGTTTCAGCGGTTACCACCGAATCAGTCACTGCTATCCGCTGAAACTGCTCGCAAGGCTCGCAAGTTGGGTCACGGGCCCGACTTGCTGTCCGGACGGACTTGCTTCCACCTTGAGCCTCCCGCATGATCCTTCGCGTTCGAAGTGGAGGACCTCGGAAGTTGTCCCTCAGCCGACGACAGTGGAGTTTCGCGCTCGCTCAAGTCGAGCGAAGCCTTCCCGCAGACGGATCCTCAAAACGAGACGTGCGGCCACGAGGCCGAGATTGGGTTTCAAGGCTCAAGTCGATTGTGTGGATCTGTCGCGAGGGCCTCCGGCAGGGGAGCACTCAGTATCCGCGCGTGCCGTCGAGCGTCTCGCGAATGATGTCCGCGTGGCCTGCGTGGCGCGCTGTTTCCTCGATCATGTGGAACAGGACGTAGCGCACGTTGCACTCGATGATGTCGGGGCGGGCGCAGGGGCCATCAAGATCCATGGCCGCCACGATCGCGCAGGACTCCGCGATCGCCTCTCGATAGCTCGCGACCCAACAATTCACGGTGTCGGCCTCGTCGACGAATAAGTCAGCATCCCTTGGTTCGGTCCTCACCTCGGGCCACTTGTCGGGTGCCGCGCGCCCCGCCATGACTACCCCGAACCAGCGTCGTTCCCATGTGGCAGCGTGCTTCACAAGCCCCAGAAGCGACAGCGTGCTCGCTGTTGGGGCCATCCGCGCCTCCGCATCATCGACACCTTCGACCTTCCTGATCAATCCTTCACGCTGAGCGTCCAGGAAGCTCACCAAGGCGGCCCGCTCGGAGGCCAGGAAACTTTGATCGTCCACCCAGGTGACGTTACTGGCGTACCCCTGAGCGAGCCACGCCGTCGCCTGCTGGTCCGGGACCGGCGCGCCGGATCGACAGGTTTTGAGATCGATTCGGCCGGACAGCCGCCGACCAGCTTTCGGAGACGTCGCTTTAGACGATCGCGCGACGAGTTCCTCGGGTGTGCCAATCCGTGTCTATCGTCATCGTGCTAATCCGGCAGCCATCTGTCCGGATATCCTCCTACTGTTCCTCGCATGACTGAGAACACTGCTGAAACCGCGGGTCAGACCGGGGCCACCGATCAGGCTCCGGCCGACGCAACGAGCACCGCAGGCGGTGGCGAAGCGAACACCCGCTGGGTTTCGCCGCCGTGGGAGCCGCCGCTGGCCGGCACCGAGGTCGAGCACCTGCTGGCAGCGCTGGACCGGCAGCGGGCGACCTTCCGCTGGAAGGCCGACGGCCTGGACGCCGCGGGTCTGAACACCAAAATCGGCGCGTCGCCGCTCACCATCGGCGGCCTGCTCAAGCACCTTGCCGTCGTTGAGGACGACAAGTTCACCGTGTGGCTGTCCGGCGCACCACTCGGCGAGCCGTGGGTGAGCCTCGGCGGCCCACCCGGCGGTGACGACGCCGACGAGTGGGTGTTCGGTTCGGCGGCCGACGACTCTCCGGAGGATCTGTACGCGTTGTACGACGGTGCAGTGCAGCGATCGCACCAGCGACTCGCCGCCGCCTTGCCGAACGGGGGGTTGGACCAGCCGGCGCACATACAGTTCGGCAACCGCGGCCACCTCAGCCTGCGCCGGCTGCTGTTCGACCTGCTGGAGGAGTACGGCCGGCACACCGGTCACGCGGATCTGCTCCGGGAGGCCGTCGACGGCCGAGTCGGCGAGGATCCGCCGATGGACTGGTGGCCATGGCCTGAACGGACGGGCTGACCCCACCAAGACGGGACCGGCGCCCCCTCCGATTCGGGCGGGGCCACACAGCGAGTATTGCGGGCGAAGGGGCCAACATTCGCTCCGATCCCCGGGGCCGAATCACCTGACTGAACGCGCTCTTCTGACGGACGACGATCGAAACTTCGCCGCCGCATGAGGAACGGCGGATTGCTCAATGACAACGGTGAACCCTGAGCAGCCGCCCAGTACAGCGCCCCGGAGCGCGACAGTGGTCACGTCATGTGCAGGGATCGCCACTCTGGCCTTCTGAGTGTTCCCTCTCCGTATCGAGGAGCACGCGTAGCACCGCTGGTGCGTAGAACCTTCGGTTGTACGTTTTCTGCTCGCTGAGGACCGTCAGCACGCCCAAGTCGACAGGAGAGTTGACAAGCTTGTTGGCGCGCCCATATGAGATTCCGATGCCCTTTTCGACCTGCCGAACCGCAAAGGTGACTCTCAAGACTGCCACATCGACGAAGGAATGGGCCGTATCGGCCCTGAGCCGCGATTGTCTGATTGTCTCATACAGTGAGCCTGGACGTCTACGACATGTCTCGTCACGGTCACTCGACGAGAAAAGCCAAGCTTAGGGCACTTGGCTCCAGGCGTTATCCGAAACGCACGCTTGGATGCCGAGCGCTGGACCTATGCCGCGTGTGTGGGGCTGGCCCGTCCCACCACGCAGCACCGCGTCGACCTCGGGCAATTTCCGTCACCGACGGATCGATGCCGCTCGAACTACGTCGTCCACAGATGGCGTTACCGCACGTCAAGCTTAGTGGAGACGAGCGGAATCGAACCGCCAAACCTCGCCTTGCAAAGTCTGCCAAGCTCGTTCCGCAAAGTCCCTGAGCGTTCGTCCCCCAGACCTACAGTCCGGCGTCGCCTCTCTAATGTCTCCTACATCCGGGCCCGTTGGCTACAACTTCGGCGACACCACTGAGATTCATAACGCCAGGGGAGGCGTCGGTGGTCCTCCTGAGCGAACAGGTCTTCTTTGTCGTCGACGCTCACGATCGCCTCTCCGATGTGATGCCGAGCACGCGGCAGAGCTGAGCATGGGCGTCCCTGAGGATGCTCATGCCATAGTCGCTCGGCACGGCGTTGCCATCTTCAACCGCGCGGCTCGCAACGACGCGCTTGCCTGGCAACTTCAGACCGTTGGCGGCGCCCCAGTCCTCAATGGCTGACGGCCAGACGGACTCCAGTGGATCTGGCACAGCAGGCAGACCCGGCAACTCAGCGCCCGGATTGCACTCGCCGACCAGCGTCGCAATGGTCGCGAGGTAGGCGTTCCGATCCAGCAAGTTCTCCAACGTCAACGCTCCCAGGGTGACGATCCGTGCCTCAGGAACGCCGCCTTCGATCAGGGCCTTCTTGCGCGCTTGCCCTCCTTCGTCGCCATCAACCAGGTATGCGACCCGCGCTCCCTCCAGGTCGAGCTCCGGGTACATCGCGGTTGGGACTTCCGATAGCCCGGGTGCCACCTGGTAGTCCAGGTCGTCGACGCCTATCGCGCTACGGATGAGGGTAGGGAGCATGAGCATCTCTGATGCACCCTCAGCCAGCACGACAAATCGCGCCGCCGAGAAAGCCGCGGCACCTGCTCCCATCGCGAGCATGAGCGGCGAGAATCCAGCCGCACTATGCCAGAAGCTAGCTTCGATTCGACTGACATCGGCATTCGCCTTGTCCGGCAAGACGGCTCGGATGTTCGACCCGAGGTCGGGAGGAAGACACGCGGGCGAGTGCGTAGTGTAGATGATCTTCGCGGCTTGCGTCTGCGTCATGAATGTGTCCACGAGGTCCTGCTGGGCATCGATGTGCAAGTGCGTCTCGGCCTCGTCGATTAAGAGAACCGGCGGAGTGCGAGTTTCCCGAGCCGCGAGGAACGCCACCAGCGCCACGAACATGCGTAGTCCGGCACTACGCTCATCGAACTTGGTGATGCGCTTGCCGTTCTGGAGGACCATGGCCCCAAGGATCTCGCCCTCGATCTTCAGATGGACGGCGACGTCTGACTGCCTCCATGCCTGTGCGAACTTGGTAGCCAAGACTTGGTTCGCATTGAGGATCAGGGTCTCTCGTTCGCCTTCATCGCCGTTCGCGATGGCCGCACGGAGTGCCTTCAGGCTCAGGTCCGCCATGTTGCACAGATTGGCCAGTGCTCCAGATGGGTCGTTCGCCACCTCGTCGCTGACCACATAGCTCGATGCCAGCGTCCGATCGTCATCGCCGAAGAGCAGGATGTCTGGCGTGCGGTTGTCCAGCGCCTTGGCGACAGCCGGAGCGGGATCGTCGCGTTGCGCCCATGTATGGAGTTGCCCAAGTAGGTCGACAACCTTGCCGTTGATCTCGTACGCATGGAAGCTTTCGATAGCCTCACCGAGAGCTGATGACGCCTCTTCCACGGCGAGGCGCGGGTCTTGATCCTTCGCCGTCAGGCGCTCAATGAGCTCCGTGATACGGGCCCGCAACGCCACGCGATCTGCATCGGCATCCGCATCGTCTTCCGGTTCAGGCGGGTCGAGAACAGCCAGTGCCTTCGGCGTCGCTGTCTTGGCTAGCGCGGTGAGGATGGCCGGCAAGCCTGCCGCCGACTTGTGGGCCGCAGGTTCGACCCAAGATACCGTCGCGCCTCGGCCCGCGGTCCGGCTGAGCCACAGGGATTGTGGCGCCTCCTCCAAGTCGAACTCGGCAACGGACCCGCGGTCCTTGTCGGTAAGCAGGTATTGAACCCTGACGACCGTATGATCGTCAGGGATACCCCTGCCTCGTGATCGCTCAGCCACTGAGAGTGAACGGCCGTTGTCGATGTAGGCGAGTGCTTCGAGCAGGGTGGTCTTACCGGCCTCGTTGGGACCCACAATGGCGACAACCTTGTTGTCCAGATTGATTTTGCCCTCCGCCAGGCGGCCGAAGCCAGAGATCTCCGCTTTCACCAGCCTCATGGTCGGTCCTCCGGTGATGTCGACCAATCCTCGTCTGCCAGCGGCGCGCCGTTGAGCTGTTCGCGCCGTGATCGCCAGTCCGGTAGGTGCCGGTCCATCAGCTTGGTGAACCGCTGTCCATGGTTGCGTTCGAGGAGGTGGGTCATCTCATGGACGGCGATGTATTCCAGACAGTCGGGGTGCTTCTTGGCGAGCTCCACGTTGAACCAAATATGGCCCGACTCGCGGTTGCACGAGCCCCACTTGGTCTTCATTTTGCGGATGCTCCAACGGGGCACCTGGCGCCCGATGGCCTGCTCCCAGCACGCAACGACGCCAGGAATGCGTTCACGGAGTTGTTCGCGGTACCAGCGCTCCAGGATCTGGCGGCGGGCTTCGGTGCCTGTATCCGCAGGCGCGTAGAGGAGCAAGCGCTCACCATCGGACTCAATATGGGCGCGACCCGGTCGCTCGACGACCTTGAGCCGTTCGCGCACGCCCCAGACGTAATGCGACTCGCCGGTCACCATCTCTCGTTCGGATTGGCGGTCGGCTGAGCGCAATTCGTCGCGGCGCTTCTTGATCCACGGCAGCCGTTGGATGACGGCCAGACGCACCCGATCGTCATCGAGTGCCAGAGGTGCGGCGACGCGGACGCGGCCCAGCGGCGGGTACACGCCGATGTGCAGGTTCTTGATGTCCTTGTAGACGACATCAATGTCGATGCCGCGGACCGTCAGGTAGGCGCTAGTGGTACTCACGGCGGGCCTTCACTAATTCGAACAGTTCATCGAGCCGCTCGAAGTTGCCCGGGAGTGCCCGCGACAGCGCATTGCGGACCTTTTTCTCCTTCATCGGGTTTCCGACCCAGGAGTCGGGCTTGGTGTGCCGAATGGTCGTGTCGATCTCCACTGCTATCTCGAGCTGCGGGAAGAAGAAGTCAACCAGAGCGCGCCGGGCACCGTTGTTGGCCCAGTCTGGGTATGCAGTGTCGGATTCACCCTTGCCGAGCTTGGTGGCCAGCTCCAGCAGCTTGGCCAGGTACTGCTCGTAGTCGAGAGCATCCTGTCGACGCTGCTCGAGCAGGGCATCGAGCAGCTCGGACATCTTGTCGTAGTACTTCGGGTTCATCGCGTGCTCGTCGATGATCACCTTGCGCATGTTGTTGGTGATCGTCTCAGCGACGGCCTCTGGATCCTTCTTGATGCCCGCCGGCAGCTTGTCGATTGCGCTGGCGCCCAGCTTGACGATGAGTTGGATGAGACCGGTGTCCTTGAAGTCCGAGACAACCTCGGACGGGGTGGCACTGATGTAGGTATCGAGCAGGTGACGCATGCCGGCCTCGTACTGCTTGAAGTCCACATCCTCACCAGCGCCGAGCTTCACCTCGTCCCGCACATTGGCGTAGTGGGCGATCTCGGCCTTGATCGCGGCCGCCTCGGTCTCGCTGTAGCCGGCCTCAGCCATCTCGTTGGCCAGGTTGCCGTAGGCCCGCGTGACGGCCGCAACCGACTTGTAGAGCTCGACCCGCTTCGGTTCGTTCGCCTTGAGCTGCTCGGCGTTGCCCTGCTCCTTCGCGCAGAAGTAGTGCTGATACTGCAGCGTGTTCTTCGGTGGCTCGACGGCTTCGCAGAGCGCGCGGACACGTTCGAGCGCCTCGTCGAGGTCCTCGCGAGCCTTCTCAAACCGATCAGATAGCAGACCCTCGATGTCTCCCTTCTCGTACCCATCGAGGGCGCCGCCGGTGTAGTCGGTGATCGCGGTCTCCAGTGAGCGGAACAGGTCGCGGTAGTCGACGATGTAGCCGTAGTCCTTGTCGTCACCATCGAGACGGTTGACGCGGCAGATCGCCTGGAATAGGCCGTGGTTCTGCATCTTCTTGTCGATGTAGAGGTAAGTCGCACTCGGCGCGTCAAAGCCGGTCAGCAGCTTGTCGACGACGATCAGCAGCCGCATCTGGCCAGGGTGGTTGACGAAGCGGTCCGTGACCTCGCGCTCAAACTGTTCGACCTTGGTCATCGCCTGGTCGGCCGGCTCATCAAAGTGGTCAGCCAGCATCTGAAGGTAGATCTGGTATTGCCGCAGCCGCTCCGTAGCGCCGTCGCCCGAGTCTTCTTTGGAGATGTCACTTGGCTGTGGTGCATAGGAGGTTACGATGGCGCACTTGCCCTTGAATCCCTCCTGGATGAAGAGGTCGTAGAACTTGCATGCCTGGTAGATGCTCGACCCGACGAGAATTGCGTTGCCCCGGCCGTCGGACAGCCGCGGTTTGGTCTCCATGTCGAGCAATATGTCGTCGACGATCTGGCGCGCGCGGGGTTCGCTAGATGCGACCCTCCGCAAGGTCCCCCAGCGTTTCTTGAGCTCCGCGCGGGACAAGTCGGTCATGCCCTTCGTCTTCGCCTCGAACCACTTGTCGACCTTCGCCGGCGAGGTCAGGTCCTGGTCGATGGTGCGCGCTTCGTAGCGCAGATCGAGGACCACGCCGTCTTCGACGGCTTCGTCGAACTTGTAGGTGTGGATGAACGAGCCGAAGGTTTCGATGCTGGTGGCCTTGTCGGCCTTGAGCAGTGGGGTGCCGGTGAAGCCAATGAACATCGCACCCGGCATCAGCTCCTTCATCGCTGCGTGCATTTTGCCGGTCTGCGTGCGGTGCGCCTCGTCAACGAACACGAATAGATTGCCCTTGACACTGAACCCCTTTGGAACGCTGGCGCTCAATTCCTTGACGAAATCGCCGACGGTCTCGTCAGTCGCGGCGTCCTCATCCGAGCCGCGGAACTTGTGGACGAGGGAGCAGATCAGCCATTCCTGTGAGACGTTGAGCGTGGCCAGCATGTCGGCGCCGCTCTTGGTGCGGTAGATCGCCTCGTCTACGCCGCCGAAAACCTTCTCGATCTGTTCGTCCAGTTCGGTGCGATCGGTGATCAGCAGGACGCGTGCGTCCTTCTGGTGCTCCCGGATCCACTTGGCCAGCCAGACCATGGTCAGCGACTTACCCGAGCCCTGGGTATGCCAGATGATCCCGCCCTCGCGCTTGGCAATGCGCGCTTGGGCCGCTTTGACGCCGAAGTACTGGTTGTGTCGGGCAGCCTTCTTGATGCCCGAGTCGAACACCATGAAGTCGTGGGTCAGTTCGAGCAGCCGCTCCTTCGAGCACATCTGGATCAGCGCCCGGTCCAGCGGATCCTCGATTTCTGACGACTCACGCCAGGACAGCCAGTACTTCTCCGGGGTATCGATCACTCCGTATCGCAGGCCCTCGACATCGTTGCCGGCCATCACCAACTGGACCGTCGTGAAGAATGGACGGATGAATTCCGGCCGCTGGTTGCCGATGGTCTGACGGATGCCCTCCGACACAGCCACTTTGGAGCGCTTCAATTCCAGCGTGACGAGTGCGATGCCGTTGACGTACAGCACGATGTCAGGGCGCTTGGTGTGCTGCCCGAGCACGGTGACTTCCTCGGCAACCGCGAAGTGGTTGGCCTCGGGGTTCTCCCAATCGATCAACCAGACGGTTTCGGTCTGCTCCCCGATGCCAGCCTTGACTTTCACGCCGTAGCGCAGCAGGCCGTAAACATCGCGGTTGGCCTCGTAAAGATCCCGACCACCGCCCAGCGAGGCATCGCTCTTCAGCTTGTCGATCGCCTTGTTGATCAGGTTGTCGTCGTAGCCGCGGGAACGGAGGTTCTGTGCTAGCGACTCGACCTCAACGTTCGAGTTGCCCTCGCGGTAGCCCCAGTTACCCAGGTACCCGAACCCGAGCTGCTCCTGGAGAAGCTTGACGACGCGGTCCTGCGCCTTGCGCTCGATCTGACCGACGTCGCTCATGCTGCACCATCCTCGACCGGTAGGCGCGTGAGGCCAGTCAGAAGCTCTTGCATCATGCCTTGCTTGATTGCGCGGGTCTTGGTCAGGCTCGATTTGAGCGCATGAATCTCACGATCCGCGTCAACCAGCACCCGCGCGATTGCATCTTGCTCTGCAAACGACGGAATCTCGACGTTGATACTCGCCAGGGCTCGACTGCTGATGTGGACGACCGCGTCACCCTGTCCAGCGCGCGCCTTCTGGTTTGCCACGATCGGAGCGTTTGCAAGAGTCGCGAGGAAGACGGGATTGAAGTCCTTGCCACGAAGGATCACGATGTCGCCTCCGGCAACGGCCGGGGCGTCACCGACGTAAGCAACGCACATGCCGATCTCCTCTCTCGTCTCGCCCGAACCCGCGAAGAGCAGATCGCCCGACTGAATCGGCAGTGCTGTGGCCGCGATCTCGTCCCTCACGAACGATCGCGTGACTGCCGTGTAGTTAACGAAGTCTGTGTAGAGCTCGCCGTACCTGATGCAGGGCACACCGGAGCTGCGAACATCGTCGCGCTTCACTGACCGCCCCTTCAAGAAAGATCCGATGGTGCCTAATGCGATCGAGTTCCACGGTGCACCGAACCCAGGCAGCCGCGTTCGCCCCGTCAGCAACTCCTGCAGCATGCCCTGCTTGATCGCCTGCTTCTTGGAGATCTGGCGTTCGAGCGTCGTGATGAGGTTGTCAGCATCGCGGAGCACTGTCACGATTGTGCGCTGCTCAGAAAGACTCGGCAGCGCGATCTCAAGCGGGTTAATGTGCTTGTTGTTGATCTGCGGCACCGAGGTCACATCCGCGATATCCCACAGTCCCCGGTACGACAGCCAATAGTACAAGAACTCTGGTTCAATCCCGCCGGTCGAACTCAAGGCCATGACGTTGGTATCCATGAATCCTGGCTCTGTCAGCAGGCGCACGCGGTTCAGCGCGATTGCGCCGCCCCGTTTGGCGATCAGGACGCTGCCAGCCGGAACGTCAGGGATAGCACCCGATAGATAGGGCGTCGACGCGCGTCCGAGGTACTTGGTGGCTTTCCCGAGCTGGTCGACTTTGAAGTACGGCTTCCCTGTCGAGCCAAACTTGAAACCCGACGGGCTCTGACCGCTCGTCAGCTTGACCAGTTCACCAAGGCGCACTGCGGGCCAGGTGGCCGTATCGTGAGAGCTCACTTGACCCCCATTTCTGCCAAGTGCCCAGCCACGTTAGCTTCGAATCGTTCCAGATCCGCGTCGAGATCGTTGACGGTCTCCGCGTATCGCTCGCCAAGCTCCTGGATCCGTGCGACCAGATCCTGGGTGAGCGCAGTAACTTCGCTGGCCACCCGGTCCGCGACGGTGGCGTGCCACTTGTCATCAAGCACCAGCCTCTTGATCTCGGGCGTCGTCAGATCGCTGTACTTCGTGAGAGTGGCGAGGTCGAGTGCCGCCTGTCCGTCCTTGAAGGCCTTCTTTGCGTCAGCCTCCTGTCTGTACAGCTCCAAGAGGTGCACCAGCGCACCGATCTCATCTGCATCAGCGCCCTCTTTGAGCGCCGTGTCCAACCTCAAACGAACGAGAGACTTGCTGATCTTGTCGTCGTCCACGGCGTCCGCCAACAGCCCATCTTCGATGGCGTGCTCTTCGAGGTACTCCTCCACCGCGCGGACCGCTTCCTCTGCCACGAGGTCGAGTTCGTCGACTTTGGTCTGCTCATCGGCGAAGAAGCGGGCCACGATGAGTGCCGGCACGATGAGGTCCATCTTGTACTTGGTGGTAGTGCGTCCCGGGCCGACGACCAGGTCCGGCGTCTCGGAGAGCTTGCGTTCCTTGTCCTCGATGGTCTTGCGCGGCTTGGCGGCGCCCATCCAGTTCTCGCTCATCACCAGCGAAACGTCGTCGTGCATGACAAGGTGCCAGTAGGTCATCAGCTGCTCGTACACGTCGTACTCGTCGAGCAGCGGGGCTTCCGTAAAGCGCGTAAGCAGGTCGTCGGCGATGCGTGCGATGAGGTCGTTCGGAACGGTGCTTTCGTTGATGCCTTGCAGGATCGGGCGGTGGGAGGCGAACCAGTCGTCGACCTTGCCCCGGACATCGATGGCGAACTTCTTAAACTCGTCGGAATCGAGCACCGCCTGCTGTACTGCGGTCACGTCGATGGCTAGGTCGCTGTACCCCGGACGGTTCGGCGTGAACAGGGTGCTGCGCAGGCTCGGGAACGCATCCCAGAATCCGCTGAGTGCGTCGAGGTCTCGGTCCGGGATGCCGCCGTGCAGGTGGGCGTGCAAGTCCTGGATGTCCTCCGGCTCGGAGGAGTCGATGTAGCGCGGGATGTTGAGGTTGTAGTCGTTCTTGTCGTCGGCGATCTCGGCGAGCGGCACCATCCGCGAGTAGCGCTCAATCTCGGTCTGCTTGTTGAAGACGTCGACAATCTTGTGGATGTCCTGGGAGCGGAGTCGGTTCTTCGGCCCGTCCTTGACGAAGCCCTTTGAGGCGTCGATCATGAATACGCCGGTGCGAGCCTGCGCGTTCTGCTTGTCCAGCACTACGACACACGCCGGGATGCCGGTGCCGTAGAACAGGTTGGCCGGAAGCCCGATGATGCCTTTGATGTAGCCGCGTTTCAGAAGCTGCTTGCGGATGGTGGCCTCGGCGTTTCCGCGAAACAGCACACCGTGCGGCAAGATGATCGCCGCCTTGCCGGTGCTCTTTAGCGACTTGAGCACGTGGAGCAAGAACGCGTAGTCGCCGTTCTTCTCCGGGGGTCGTCCGAACTCGAAGCGGCCGTAGTCGTTCTCCAGCCCGTTGCTCCAGGACTTGACCGAGAACGGCGGATTCATCACCGCATAGTCGAAGGTCTCGAGGTGGCTGTGCTCCGTGAACTGCGGGCTAGTGATGGTATCGCCCTTGAGGATGTCGGCGATCTCGTTGTCGTGCAGGATCATGTTCATCTTGGCCAGCGCCCAGGTGGCGTTGTCCTTCTCCTGGCCGTAGATCGTCATGCCGCGGGGCGCCTCGTCGGCGGCCTTCAGCAGCAATGAGCCGGACCCGCAGGCTGGGTCGTAAACCGTTTGGTCCTGCCGGGTGTCCGGGCCGATGCCGACCACTTTGGCCAGAATTCGGGAAACCTCAGCGGGTGTGTAGAACTGGCCCTTGCTCTTGCCGGACTCAGTGGCGAAGTGTCGCATCAGGTACTCGTAGGCATCGCCGAGCAGGTCGTCGCCCTCGGCGCGGGAGCCGCGGAAGTCCAGATCGGCGAAGATCGTCACCAACTTGGACAGGCGATCCTGCATCTCCTTGCCCTTGCCGAGCTTCTCCTCGTCGTTGAAGTCGGCCAGATCGATGACCTTCTCCAGCTTGTTCGCCTCGGCGAGCTTGGCGATGATCTTGTTGATCCGGTCGCCGATCTCCTTGTCACCCTTCGCAGCTACCATGTCGTCGAACGAGCCGCCCTTGGGGACGTCGATCAGGCTGTTCCGGTCGGACTTAGACTTGTCCGTCACGTACTTCACGAACAGCATCGTGAGGATGTAGTCCTTGTATTGACTGGCGTCCATGCCGCCGCGCAGCTCGTCGCAGCTGCGCCACAAAGAGCTGTACAGGTCCGACTTCTTTAGTGCCATGTAGGTGTGTCCTACTTCCCACGGTCGTCGAGTCGAGTTCTCGGTGTGCTCAGACAGGGGTATCCAGAGGTGACACTCGCGAGCGCCATCGGGACGGACGCCAGCGACGGCGGATGGAGTGCCATCGGAGGCCGCCGGTGGCGGCGGACGCCTTGAATGAGGGCAGAGAGTCCTCACGAACCGGCCGACCTTCCGAGTTGAGCTGGGCTCGCGCCGTTCCAGAGAACCATCCCAGTCCGCGGATCCGTCACCATCGCCGGCACCTGACGCCTGGTGTACTCCAGCGAGGAGAAGCCAGATCGGACGTACTGATCCAATGTGGCAATCGGCGGGGCGACGGCTTGCTCCTCGTGCTCTGCCGGGTACAAGTGCGACGTCTGGCATCTGCTCAAGGCGGGTGCTGCCGGCGGGATAAAGGGCGTACCGGCGTCGGTAGCCGGTCCCCGAGTACCCAGACCACATCGTCGTCACCGACCCTGAATCTCCACGACTCGGCGATGGCCGCGTCATGCTCTGCCGAATCTGCGAATCCACGCAGACCCGAACCAGCCGATGGCCCAGGTGCAGGTCAGCGATGAAGTACGTCTTACCCATCGGACCTCCGTCCGGTCGCCGAGCCTCCAGGCTGCAGGCTAGCGCCGGAATCCCTCAGTCGCAGCGAAGATTGGATGCAGGGACGACAGCGATTCTGGACCACCACGCAGCCTCCACCGGAGACAATGCTTCCCATGTCGGGGATCTTCATTGAACGCGATGGCGAGCTTGTATCGATGACCAACCTTCCGTACTCGTCGGAGGACGTCTTTCAGGAGTTGCTGGGACGTCACCCCGCGCTACTTGTGGGTGATCAGCTCGCGCCCGGACTCGAACCGCGCCGCTTCGTCCTTGTCCGACGCGAAGCGGGCGTGCCTGACTCCCAAGACGCAGGGAACCGTTGGTCGCTCGATCACCTGTTTCTCGATCAGGATGGGGTCCCGACACTGGTCGAGGTCAAGCGCAGCTCGGACACCCGCATCCGGCGGGAAGTCGTCGGTCAGATGCTCGACTACGCCGCAAACGCTGTCGTCTATTGGCCAGTCGAACGGCTGATGAACGACCTGGAGACAACTCACCAAGCAACCGGCGGATCGACAACACAACTGCGGGACCTGCTCAAGCTGAACGACGAATCTCCCGACTCGGTCGAAAGTGTCATCGACTCCTACTGGCAACAAGTGGCTGCCAACCTGTCCGCCGGCCGCGTGCGGCTCCTCTTCGTCGCCGACGCACTCCCGACCGAGCTGCGGCGCGTGATCGAGTTCCTCAACGAACAGATGTCGCCCGCAGAAGTCCTCGGAATCGAGATCCAGAATTACGAGGGGGACGGCCTGCGAGCCTTGATCCCCCGCATCGTCGGACTCACCGAAGCTGCCCGCGAGCACAAGAGCCCGACCTCCAACTTGTCTCTCGAGGAGCTCTGGAGAGCCGCGCCGCAGTCGGTCCGGACAGCCCGCGAGCTGCTCGACCGTTGGGCAGACGGTCAGGGATATGAGCAGATCGACCTCGCGAAATCGCGCCGCTATGGCCCTCCAGGAGCGAAGCGCGCGCCGGTACATCTGTACCCGTCGTACAAGGCGGTCTACTTCCCCTTCGACCTCGTCCCCGCCGATCGAGTCGAAAGCTTGCACGCAACGCTGACGCGTCTGCTGGGCAAGAGTGTGACGGCAAAGGAGCCCGGCGTCCCATGCGGAATCCTGGTGGACAGGTGGGCAGAGTTCGAACCGCAGTTCGTGACGCCTTTCGCCGACGCCGCAGCGGAGCAATTGGCGATGGCCGAAGAGAGAAACAGACCAACGCCCGAATAGCACCGCCGGTCAGTTGCCCAACCTGCAGGCAGATTGGGCAACGCCTTTGCTACAAATTGGCTACAAAACCGCGCCGAGCCGGCCGTCTGACAGCGATGCAAGTTGGCATAATCGCAGTTCAACCACTGTGGAGACGAGCGGAATCGAACCGCCAACCCCCGCCTTGCAAAGGCGGTGCTCTGCCAATTGAGCTACGTCCCCGGGCGGAGCCCCTGGCTCCGGTGCAGCGCGGGCCGGGCACCCGCCGGTGGTGCGGCGACCTACTGACCGACGACGCCGTTCGAACCGGCCGCCGGGGCGGTGGCCGTCGAGGACTTCGCCGACGTGGTCGGCTCGGTGCTGGTGCGTCCGGTGGCCTCGTCCCACAGCCGGGCCTCGGAGGCGGCGGTCTTCTTGCGCTTGTTGACCAGCGCGTAGGCGCCGCCGGCGGCAGCTCCGAGGACCATCAGCTTCTTGAACATGGTTGCACCTTTCGTCGGCCGAACTCCGGCGGCCAGTGCCTCCGGAACACGCTGTGGGCCTGGGAGGACTTGAACCTCCGACCTCTTCCTTATCAGGGAAGCGCTCTAACCGCCTGAGCTACAGGCCCGGAACACTCGACCGCGGCACCGACGGACCCGTCAGCACCGCGAACGCCCAGGCTACCGCACCCGTCGGGCGGTTCCCAAACCTTTCGCCGCTCCGCACGCCGGCCGCCTCCACGCCGAGTTCGCCGAGCATCCCGATCTGCGCGGCGATCTGGATTCAGCCGCGGAGTCCCGGTACGACCGAACGCCGAGATGATCAGATGCTGGTGCCGTCGAGGGGTCGTTGCTGGACTGGCAGGGAGCGTACGGCTCAGGTCAGCCGGCGCCGGCATTCCCGATGGCGCGTAGTAGCTCCGCGCCGGATCTCAGCACCGCGACGTCATCGCGCAGAGCCGGCGGCAGGTCGGCGATGTGGGCCGGGTCGGTGACGACGGTGGGCAGGCCGTGTGCGATGATCGTCAGCCCGGCGGCGGCGGCGGCCGCGACCAGCAGGTCCCAGATCTGCGCGCCGGTGCAGTGGTTGACCATCAGCGATCCGCTGCCGATCCCGTAACAGTCGGCTCCGCCGTCATCGGTCGTCAGCTCGGCAAACCCGCCGACCGGATCCTGCCGCATCGCCGAGGCCAGCGCGCGGCGCACCAGTTCGTCATCGGCGTCCGCCGCGTCTCCGCCCCGGAAGCGCTGGATGAACACGTCGAAGCTCATGGGTTCAGTATGCGAAGGCCCGTACGTCAGCAGACCCGAACCCGTTCAGGGCACCAGGGCACCACGCTCCGGTTGAGCTGGACTGGGTTCATCGAGAGTCGGCCGCAGTGACCGGTATCGACTGCGCGGGGTTCTCAAAGAGTCAAGATGGAACACCCTGTCGGCGTCACCCGATGAGTTCCGCACCGCCGGCTGGTCAACCCAGATGACATCGACACCGAACCAGGAGGCACGATGACCATCGACCATGTTCTCGCCGTTGTAGCTGTATCCGACCTCGACACCGCTTCCCGTTGGTATGCAGAGCTCTTCGACCGGCAGCCCGACAACAATCCGATGCCGAGTCTGGTCGAGTGGCAGGTCGCCGATCACGCGTGGGTGCAGGTGTTCGTCGATGCCGATCGGGCCGGCAAGGGACTGCTGAACTTCGCCGTCAGCGACCTGGCCGCCGAGGTCGCCGCACTGACCACGCGAGGTCTTGCCCTCGGTGCGATCGTCGATGCGAACAAGGGTGTCCAGACCTGCGAGCTCACCGACCCCGACGGCAACACCATTTCGCTCATCGGCGGATTCCGCGTCGAGTACTGAGACGTCCTCGGCAAGCTCGTCCTCGGATGTCCGATAGGCCGACGGCAGCTGCCCGCCTCACGTCGGAGCGGGCAGCTACCGGGGTGCCGCGAATCTCCCAGGGTGCTACGAGTAGAGAATTCGTTGCCAGGTCAGCACCGCAGGATTGTGCTTGTCGATGGTGACCTTCAGCCATTCGTCCACGTCGGTGGAGCCTTCGACGGTAATCCGACTCAGGTTCGGCACCGGGGTGGTGAGACCGTAGAAGGACAGCCACTTCGATCCGGCGGCCAGCGGCTTGTCCTGGTTGAAGGCGTGGCTGTCGCCGTTGAACAGATACACCGGGCCACGGAAGCTCCGGCTCTCCTGCGCGATGGCCACCACCACCGGGGTGAACGCGAAGTAGTCGGCGTAGGAGGGGTCGGGGACGGTGACGTCGAACATGTCGGCCTGGGTGAGCAGGACCACCGCCCTGTTGTGGTCATGGCGGGCCGCGGCGAAGGTGTCGCGGATCAGCTGAATATCCGCGGCGGTGCGGCCCAGGACTTCGGCGCTCTGCTCCGGGGTGGGCGCAGTCAGTCCCAGCCCGGACCACGGCGCCAGACTGTTGTTGCTCCCCACCAGGTGCACGGCGGCGAAGGCGACGTCGTCGCGCTGGTAGCTGACGTTCTCCGGGTAGCCCTGGGGGGTCTGGGAGGCGACCCGAATGGGGTGCTGGCCCAGGGTGGTACCGGGCCTGGGAAAGAAGTCCTTCCGGACGGCGGCGAGTCGTTCGAGGGGGTTGTAGGCACCGTTGTTGACGCGGTGACAGTCGGTCCATTCGTTGTCGCCCGGCGTGTAGACCAGCGGGTCGCGGAACGTGTCGAAGTCGGACTTGATCTTCGCGTAGTAGGCGTCGTCGCAGGTGCTCGAGCCGTTCTTGATGTCGCCCAGGTGGTCGACCAGCTGCACCTGCCGGTCGGCGTTGATCTGCCGGATCCGCTCCGGGAACTCGGCGATCTGTGTTGCGCCGTAGGGGATGTCGCCGATCACCGCGAAGGTGAACGCCTGGTGCCGATGATTGTCTTCGTGCTGTGCGGCCGGAGCGGCGACGCCGGCACTAGCTGCGGCGGCTCCCCCGACGCCGAAAACCAACAGTCCCGCTGTGAGCGCGGCAAGCGCACTGCGTCCTCGTTTCATGACGTCTCCCTTGTACGGTGGTGGGCACCAATTTCGGTGGTGGGTGGCAGGTTCGGTGGTGGGCACCAGTTTCGGTGGTGGGCACCAGGTTCAGTGGATGGAGCAGCAAGCAGTGGGATTCGGTGTTTCGAAGGGCACCCAGGTACCCCCGGCCGCCTGTTGGACGTGCAGCACCAACTCACCGGCATCCCAGCGGGGCCGCAGGAAATTGCGGGTGACCAGCAGCGAATCCGGTGCCGTGTGACCGCCGCCGAGCGCCACGACCCGGTCGATCAGGGTAGCCAGGACATCGGCGATAAAGACTGTGCCGGTGAGAGTTTCACTGCCGGGGAAGTGCACCACCCGCCCGCTGCTGCGATCGCGGTGGGCGGCCGCGGCCCGCTGCGCAGACGCCTGCAACGCCGGTGCCCCGACCCCGAACTCTCCGATCCGCACAGCCCCGGCGGCACCGTCAGCTACCGGCAGTGCCTCTGCCAGGATGTCCACCATCCGGGCGGGGTCGAGGCCGGTGGACATCGAGATCGACATGGCGACGTGCGGGGTTTCGTACACCGTGGCCCGGTGGGTGGCGGCGGTGATCGGGTCGGCACCTGCCTGGCGCAGACAACGGATCGCCTGCTCCAGGACATGCTCGGCGGCCAGTTCGCCGGCGGCCGTCGCATCGAGTCCGGCGATCAATTCCACCGGCGACCGCCCCGAACCCGTAGCGGCGACCGTCCTACCGTCGGACGCGGACGCCGCCGTCATCTCAGCGGACGCGGTCACCTGTCGCTCGGCAGCACCCACATCGGATTCGTGTAGAACCACAGGTCCTGCCATGGGTCGGCGTCGCCGACAACGTCCATCTTCGGCCCAGCCGGATCGACGGCCGCGCCCATCGTCCCGACCGCCAGCCGGTTACCGTCCGAACCCCGCAACCGTACGTAGAAGCCGTCGTCCAGCCGACCCAAGGGATAGCTGAGCACGATCGTCCGGCTCTGGCCGCTGACGTCGTAGGACTTCACCACCCGGGTGCCAGGAGCGGTGAAGGTATCCCGGTCGCTGACCGGGCCCGTCACCGCGCCGCGGATCACGTCGACCTTGGCCAGCATCGGAAGGAACTGCGACCAGTTCGGCAGCCGGGCCGGGTTGATCCGGATCTGCAGCGTCACCGGCGTTCCCCGCCTGGCGTGCAGCACCCCGCCGAGCGACACCTCGTCGTGGCCGGCCCGCAACCGGATATCCAGCGAGTCGATCAGCCCGCCGTGGTCCACCCAGACCCGCCCGGCGCGAAGGCCCTGCATCACCGAGGCATAGGAGAAGTCGGCGGAACCGACATGGGTGCGGCTGTAGAAGCCGGGCCAGAAATCGCCGAAGCGCGATTGTGGGGCGGTGATGTGGACCGGGTCGTTGTAGTAGCCGTTGGTGGCGAAATCGCTGCCAGGGCCGCGCTGGGAGGTGTCGTTCCAGACTTGGTGGCTGTCGGAGTTCGCGCTGATCCACCATGCCTTCCCCTCGGCGAGCAGGCTGTCCCACAACCCGCCGACGGTCGCAGTCATCCAGTCGAAACCGCCGAAGGTCCGGTAGCTCTCCAGCGGATACCCGGGAAAACTGGTTACCGGGTCCGGACTGTTGTCGTAGTAGCCGCGTCCCGAGCCAGGACCGTACGGCGCCGGGATGCCAGCGGCCTGATGGCCAGGGGCACCCTCCATCCCGACCGCGATCCTCGGGGCGGCATCCCGCCAGGCGCGGATCTCGTGCGGGGAGTCGATGCCCTTGCGGGCCGGGTGGTTGGCGAACATCAACGCATCGGCGACTCGTCTCGAGGTGACCGAGTCGGACAGGAAGTGCAGGCCGGCGACCGCCAGTGCCTCGTTCGCCGCGGTGTTGGCGCTTGCCGATCTGACCGTTCCGTCGTAGCCGTTCTCGAACTCCTTCAGTACCGACACCTCGTTGCGGCCGGGGTGCACGAACACCGTGCCGTGCTCGGCGGCCGGGATGTTCCACTCCAAACCCTGGAACACCAGCGTGTCCGCGACATCCCGGCGGGCCGCGACGATGTCCGGGTTTACCCTCTCCACCCCGATCTTGGCGTGCTGGACCGTGCCGTGGTCGGTGATCACCATCCAGTCCAGCCCGTAGGCACTGGCGTGCCGGACCTGATCGATCACCCGGTACTGGGCATCTGGAGAGAACTGGGTGTGGATGTGATGATCTCCTGCCAGCCAGCGGTACCCGCCGTGCGGCACCTTCATCTTCTCACCTGCCGGGGTGGTGGCGGCGGCGGTACCTGGCCCTGCAAGCACACTGACCGCTCCGGCGGCCCCCAGCACTCCGGCCGCCTTGAAGAACCGGCGGCGCCCCAGATCATTCGGCGCCAAGTCACTGTCCTGGATCGTCAGGTCCACCGCGGGGCCGAACTCCGCCGGATCGCCACCGTCGTGGCTGTGACCGTGGGTATGGGAATGATCGTGGACAAGACCGCCGTGACTGTGCTGCATGCTGACCTCACAAAGTGGAACGTGCCCGGAAAAGATGCCCGCTCAGCACAGCATCGGCGGGTGAACCGCCGATAGCGGTTGAGCAAACATCAGACGTGGCTTTTCGAGCCCGGCACCTCACGGATCTCCGGGGAGCTGGGGTCGTACGCTGAGGTTCTGTGCAGCCGAAGCCGAATGTCCATGCAGACCGCGAGGAGGGTATCCTGAGCCGGGTGCTCGATGCACGTGCCGCACTGCTCTCATCGTTGAGGTTCCTGCAGCTGAGCGGGTCATCGGTCAGCACCGTCAGCAGCTGGACCACAGTGCGGCTCTCGGCCTGCCGGCTCATCTGACGGTGCTGTTTCCTTTTGTCCCGCAACAGGATCTGGGTGACGCAGAGATGCGCCGGTGCGCTGAAATCTGCTCAGGTGTTCCGGCTTTCGACGTCGCCTGTCGAAGACCTCGTGGTTCGGTGAAGACCTAATCTGGTTGGCGCCCGACGATCCGTCGCCGTTCCGCGCGTTGACCTCGGCGTTCGCTGCGGCATTTCCGTCATACCCACCGTACGGCGGCGCATTCGACAGCGTGGTGCCGCATCTGACGATCGGTGATCACGGTGATCTCGATGTGCTGCGGGCAGCCGAACTCGCTGTCCTGCAAGGACTTCCGGTGACTCAGCGAGTGGTGAGCGTGAGCCTGTGGTCCGGCTCGGACTCAGCCGGTTCATGGATGAGGCTGCGACGCTTTCCGCTCGGCTGAGCTGAGCGGGCGGTACGGCGTCAGCAGCCGTGCGAGGGTGGCCTCGACCAGCCGGTCGGCGAAACCGTCATCGGGCTGAGAGAACATCGGCGGTCTGCACGACCGTCGCGAACTCACCGTGCAGGTTCGCCGCGGTGACCCGCTGGAGCTCATCTGCGCTGTGCCACACACCGTCCGGACCGGTCCGGGCGAAGGTGTGGGTGGCGTCGTCGACGAACCAGACCCGATACCCCAGGTTGCCGCCGACTCTTGCTGTCGTCTCGCAGCAGTGGTTGGTGGTGATGCCGCAGATCACCAACTCCTCGATGTGTTCGCGCTGCAGCCACGTATGCAGATCCGGCGTTCCGTGGAAGCTGGAGTTGACGTTCTTGTCGACCAGCAGGTCCGCCGCCCCGTCGATGCCGTCCTTGAACGCATGTCCCGGATGTGAGGGGCTCAGCGGCGATCGAGCATTCTGCGAGCTGTGCCGAACCAGCACCACCGGTCTCGCGTCACCGCGCCACCGGTCGAGCAGACTTCGTATGTTCTGCTCACAGTCCGGATTGTTGCGGACGCCCCAGAAGTCGGCGTCATCGAATCCTTGTTGGACGTCGACCACGATCAATGCCGCCCTGCGACCCGGCAATTGCGGTGCCATCAGCTCCGCTCCTTCCGACCCGGGATCTCCACGTCTGAAACTAACTGATCGTTCAGGATCCGACGACGCGAACACTGTGACCTGCTTCATCATCGGTGTGAGGTACCCGGTTCGAACCGGAAGATCCGACGGACCGTCGTGGATGTCACCGTCGGCCAGCCACCCGGCTCGTACTTCATGGGGCTCAGATGGACGTGAGCAGACCGTCCAGCGGCAGCGGCACACGGTCCAGATCCAGGGCGTTCACCAGGACCGCGCCGTAATGGATCTTGCGACCGCTGCGCGTTCCCATGAAGCGCCGAAGCCTTGCCGCGTCGGACCTCTGCCGATGCGCGGGTTGCTGCTGGAAGGTACGAAACGAATTGAGATCACCCTCGGCGTCGAGGATCTGTTCCACGGCCTTGACACCCAGGGCGCGGATGAGTTCGTCCTCCAGGTCGGCGCTGCAGACGAAGAAGCCCAGTGCCTGCATCTCGGCACGGGACAGGTGTGCACCGAAGCCGGCGCGCTCCAGACCACGCTGGAAGTATCGGGTCTCAGCTTCGTCGTAGAGGCCCGCAAGACCCACCTCCGAGCCGTTGGCGCGGAACCGCTCCAGGAAGTGACCGATGTTCGTCGCTCCACCCATCGGGACGACCGAGATACCCTCCGCCGTCAGATCGCGGCCTCGGCGTTCGGCCAACGCCTGCACGGCGAACTGGTCACTGACCCCCTCCACCAGCACGACCCGCCGCACGTCAGCCGTCGACGCTTCGCACGCTGCCGTCATACCCAGAGAATACCGCCGTGATCGTCACCGCACCGGGCGCGTCGATGGAGGATCGACATCCATCGGATTCTGTTGCAGCACAAGCGATCCGAGTGGCTCCAGTCGGGCTGTGACGGACATCGCTCGGCAGCTTTCGCATCCGGACCAGAGTTCGTCCGCCGCCGAACTGACGGGTCGCCTGCGGTGAGGAGCCCGCCGAACACCCGGTGATCGACGGGCCCGGGCAGATATTCTCCGGCCATGGGTGGTGCCGAGCTCAGACCGACGTACCGGCCGATGGCCTCCCGCGTCGTCACCGAGCGGTTGGTGTTGGAGCCGTTCCGGATGACGGACGCGGCGCTCTGTGCGGAACTGATTGGCGAGCGGGGTCCGGGCGCGCGGGGGTTCGGCACCACCGTCGATGGGGCCAGGCGCAACATCGCCCGGATGCTCAGAGCGGTCAAGGACAGCGGCATCGGGTTCCTGGCCATCCGTTTGGCGGAAGCGGGAGATCTGATCGGTTACTGCGGCCTCTTCGTCGGCCGAGCCAGCATTGATGAACCCGAGATCGCCTACGAACTCCTGCGCAGAGCACACGGACACGGGTACGCGACGGAGGCTGCCGTCGCGGTCATCGAGGCTGCCGCCGCCACCGGACGACGCCGGCTGTGGTCGACGGTAAGGGTCGGGAACAACGCGTCGCTGCGGGTTCTGGACAAGGCCGGCTTTCGCCGCCATCACACCGAGGCCGAAGAACGAGGCGGCGACACGGCCTATCTGGTTCGGGACCTGCAGCCCGTGTGACGCTCGACCGGTCCAGCGTCTACGGTCAACAGAAAACCGACGACGAAAGGACATCCGGATGGCTGTCGACAGGGGATTGCTGGCATTGCTCGAGGCGAAGCCGGGTAAGGGCGATGAGCTCGCGGCCTTTCTCAGGCAGGGCCGCGAGCTGGCGGTGGCCGAGACCGGCACCGTCACCTGGTACGCCTTCAAGCTCAGCGATACGACCTACGGCATCTTCGATACCTTCGAAGGCGAGGACGGCAGGCAGGCCCATCTGAACGGGCAGATCCCGGCCGCTCTGGGCGAGGTCGGCCCTGGCCTGCTCGCCGCCGATCCGGACATCCGCCCGGCCGACATCCTTGCGGTGAAATGACGGCGCTGATGGGTAGCCCGCTCGGGCGCACGGCCCCGCGCCGATGAGGATCGGCCACGCGAGGCCGCCGAACTGATCCTCACCCGCACCGAACAACGAACGGACGTGTCATGAGACGAACCTCGCAGGGGTCGACTGCGGCCCGCGGACTACTGATCGGACTGGCGGCCGGCGCCGCCGGCACGACCGCGCTCAACGCCGTCACCTATCTGGACATGACGGTGCGGGCACGCCCGGCCAGCAGCAGCCCCGAGGACACCGCCGAGAAACTCGCCGACAAGCTCGGCGTCGACATTCCCGGTGACGACGATGCCCGGAAGAACCGGCTGGCCGGCCTCGGTCCGCTGATCGGGCTCTTCGCGGGAATCGGCGTCGGAGGTGCCCTCGGCGTCGCCAGAGCGTTGGGATTCCGGCCGAACCTGCTCGTCGCCGGCGGGCTGACCGGTGCCGCCGCGATGGCCGGCACCGACGCACCCATGGCGGCACTGGGAGTGACCGATCCCCGAGCCTGGGCTGTCAAGGACTGGCTCAGCGACGCGGTGCCGCATCTGGCCTACGGCCTGGTCACCGCCGCGGTCGCAGGGGCGCTTGATCGACGCTGATCCCCCGAGGACGTCAGGGGACCGCTCGTGCTTGCACACCGAAACACCGTCATCCCAGTCGCTGCCGGCGAGGATCAACTTCGCACCGGATGTGCTTCCTGGGGCAGAAGCCGTCATTTAGGTCCTCGTAGGCGAAGTCGATCCTCGCCATCAGTCCCGCTCGCCCAGGGTCAATTCCACCCCGCCCGCCATCCCGGCGGCCGCGTTGTAGACGAACGCGGCGACCGTGGACAGGGCGGTGAACAGCACGGTGTTGATGGCGCCGATCACCCCGGCGATGGTGAACACCCTGGCCGGGGTGATCAGGTCGTTGACCACGGCGCCGGCCTCCGGGGTCGACTGCACTGTCAGTGTGTTGAAGGTGGCGTTGACCTGCGACCAGACGTTCATCCCGCCGAGCACCAGATAGATGACCCCGATGGCGATCATCCAGACGAAGAACATCACGATCGCGACGATCAGGCTGATCTTGAGCACCGTCCACGGATCGATCCGCTTGAGTTGCAGGGACGCCAGGCGTGGCGGCCGCTTGGTCGGTTTGGCCTGACGGGGCGCGCTGGCGACCGATCCGGCGCGGGAACCCTGGGCGCCCACCGACCTCGGGGAGTCGGAGCGGCCCGTCGTCACTCGCCGTCACCCCTCTGCTCGGGCCCGGTGGGGCCGGCGCCGCCGGCACCCAGCTCGCCGTTCTCGACCGCGTCGGAGGCATCTGCGTTGCGGGCGATCGCGACGAGCTTGTCCCCGTCGGACAGGTTCATCAGCTTGACTCCCATGGTTTGACGCTGCGCCTTGCGGACCTCCTTGGCCCGGGTGCGGATAACACCCCCACCCGAGGTGATCGCGAAGATCTCGGTGTCGAGGTCCACGATCAACGCGCCCACGAGTTTGCCACGACGCCGGTCGTACTTGATGGTGAGCACACCCTTGCCGCCGCGGCCCTGCACCGGATATTCGTCCATCAGGGTCCGCTTCGCAAAGCCGCCCTCCGTCGCGACCAGGACGTACGCGTTCTCCTGGGCGACGTCCAGTGACAGCAGTTCATCGCCCTGCCGGAACCGCATGCCCAGCACCCCGGAGGTCGCCCGGCCCATCGGCCGCAGCGCCTCGTCGGTGGCGTGGAAACGGATCGACTGCCCCTCCGCGGAGATCAACAGCAGGTCGTTCTCCGACGAGCAGAGCACCGCGCCGACCAACTCGTCGTCGTCCCGGAGGTTCACTGCGACGATGCCGCCCTGCCGGTTCGAGTCGAATGCCGTCAACTCGGACTTCTTGACCAGGCCGCCCTTGGTGGCCAGCACCAGGTACGGCGCCACCGAGTAGTTGCGGATCTGGATCACCTGGGCGATCTTCTCGTCCGGTTGGAAGGCCAGCAGGTTCGCGACGTGCTGGCCGCGGGCGTTGCGGTTGGCCTCCGGCAGTTCGTAGGCCTTCGCCCGGTAGACCCGGCCCTTGTTGGTGAAGAACAGGATCCAGTCGTGGGTCGAGCAGACAAAGAAGTGCGCGACGATGTCGTCCTGCTTGAGACCGGCGCCCTGGACGCCTCTTCCGCCACGTTTCTGCGCCCGGTACAGGTCCGTCTTGGTGCGCTTGGCGTAGCCGGTGCGGGTGATGGTGACGACCACGTCCTCGACGGCGATCAGGTCTTCCATCGACACGTCGCCGTCGTAGGGCACCAGCCTGGTGCGCCTGTCGTCGCCGTACTTCGCGACCACTTCGGCGAGCTCCTCGGCGATGATCTTCCGTTTGCGCTCGTCCTTGACCAGGATGTCCTGCAGATCGGCGATGGTCAGCTCGATGGCGGCCAGCTCGTCGATGATCTGCTGGCGCTGCAGCCCAGTGAGCCGCCGCAGCTGCATCTCCAGGATCGCCGTTGCCTGGATCTCGTCGATGTCCAGCAGCTCGATCAGCCCGGTCCGGGCGATCTCGACCGTCTGCGACGCACGGATCAGCGCGATCACCTCGTCCAACGCGTCCAGCGCCTTCACCAGACCACGCAGGATGTGCGCCCGCCTTTCCGCCTCGTCCAGCCTGAACTGGGTGCGACGGGTGATCACCTCCATCTGGTGTGCGACGTAGTAGCTGATCATCTGGTCCAGGCGCAGGGTGCGCGGCACCCCGTCGACGATCGCCAGCATGTTGGCGCCGAAGCTGGTCTGCAGCTGGGTGTGCTTGAACAGGTTGGCCAGCACCACTTTTGCCACCGCGTCGCGCTTGAGGGTGATGACGATCCGCCGGCCGATACGGTCGCTGGACTCGTCGGCGACGTCGGCCAGCCCGCCGACCTTGCCCTCCTTGTGCAGCAGCGCGATCGACTCGACCAGGTTGTCCGGGTTCACCTGGTAGGGCAGTTCGGTGACGACCAGGATGGTCCTCCCCTTGGCGTCCTCCTCGATCTCCACCACCGCCCGCATCCGGATGCTGCCCCGGCCGGTGCGGTAGGCATCGGAGATGCCGTCCAACCCGACGATCAGCGATCCGGTCGGAAAGTCCGGGCCCTTGACCCGCTCGATGCTGGCTTCCAGCAACTCCTCCGGCGTCGCCCCCGGGTGCTCCAGACTCCAGAACACCGCATCGCAGACCTCGCGCAGGTTGTGCGGCGGGATGCGGGTGGCCATCCCGACCGCGATCCCCTCCGACCCGTTGACCAGAAGATTCGGGATCCGGGCGGGTAGGACCGTCGGTTCGTCGGTCTTGTTGTCGTAGTTGGGGACGGTGTCCACCGTATTTTCATCGATGCCCGTCAACATGTGCATGGCCAGGTTGGACATCCGGCACTCGGTGTACCGCATGGCGGCGGCAGGGTCGTTGCCGGGCGAGCCGAAGTTGCCCTGCCCGTCGATCATCGGATAGCGCAGCGACCACGGCTGCGCCATCCGGACGACGGTGTCGTAGATCGACGAGTCGCCGTGCGGGTGGTAGTTGCCCATCACGTCGCCGACGACGCGGGAGCTCTTCACCCGGCCGCGGTCCGGCCGGAACCCGGAGTCGTACATGCCGTACAGCACCCGGCGGTGCACCGGCTTGAAACCGTCTCTGACGTCCGGCAGGGCCCTGGACACGATGACGCTCATCGCATAGTCGATGAACGAGCGTTGCATCTCCTGCTGGATGTCGATCGGCTCGGTCCGGTCGTGTTGCGTCACAACGGTTTCCGGATCGGACGTGGACTGCGCACCCTGGTCCCCGGTGTTGCCGGGGCCGCTGACGTCGGTGCCGCCGTCACCCGGTTCGTCGGGACCATTGCCGTCGGTGGGACCAGTCACAGCTCAGAACCTTTCACGCACACACTGGAAGGGATGTGGGAATGCGCCGGCAGGGCACCCGGGGACGCACCAGGGACGTCGGGAAGCGCGACCGCCGGCGCTCAGAAATCCAGGAAGCGCACGTCGCGGGCGTTGCGGGTGATGAACGACCGACGTGCCTCGACGTCTTCACCCATCAACACACTGAACAGTTCGTCGGCGGTGGCGGCATCGTCCAAGGTGATCTGCAACATCAGCCGGTGCGCTGGATCCATCGTGGTCTCCCACAATTCCTTGGCATCCATTTCGCCGAGACCCTTGTACCGCTGGACACCGTCATCCTTCGGCAGTCTTCGCCCTGCCTCGTTACCGATCCTGATCAGCCCATCGCGTTCCCGATCGGAGTAGGCGAATTCGTGGGCGCCCTTCGACCACTTGAGTTTGTACAACGGCGGTTGCGCCACATAGACGTAGCCGGCCTCTACCAATGGCCGCATGAAGCGGAACAACAACGTCAGCAGCAATGTGGTGATGTGCTGCCCGTCCACGTCGGCGTCGGCCATCAGCACGATCTTGTGGTAACGCACCTTGCTGAGGTCGAACTCGTCGTGGATGCCGGTGCCCAGCGCGGTGATCAGGCTCTGCACCTCGTTGTTCTTGAGAACCCGGTCGATGCGCGCCTTCTCGACGTTGATGATCTTCCCGCGGATCGGCAGGATCGCCTGGAACATCGAGTCCCGGCCGGATTTCGCGCTGCCACCGGCGGAGTCGCCTTCCACGATGTAGATCTCCGAGCGCGCCGGATCCGTCGACCGGCAGTCGGCCAGCTTGCCGGGCAGGCCGCCGATCTCCAGGGCGCCCTTGCGCCGGACCAGGTCGCGGGCCTTGCGGGCAGCCGCCCGGGCCTGTGACGAGGACACCGCCTTGGAGATGACCATCTTCGCCTCGGCCGGATTGCGTTCGAACCAGTCGGCCAGCCAGTCGTTGCATGCCTTCTGGACGAACGACTTCGCCTCGGTGTTGCCGAGTCTCGTCTTGGTCTGACCTTCGAACTGCGGCTCGCGGAGCCGGATGGAGATGATCGCGGCCAGGCCCTCCCGGACGTCCTCGCCGGAGAGGTTCTCCTCCTTGTCCCTGATCAGCTTCTTGTCGCGGGCGTACTTGTTGACGACGGTCGTCAGGCTGCTGCGGAAGCCCTCTTCGTGGGTGCCGCCCTCGTGCGTGTTGATGGTATTCGCGAAGCTGTGCACCGATTCTGCGTAGGACGAGTTCCACTGCATGGCAATCTCGACCTCGATGTTCTCGCTCTTGGAGTCGAACCCGATGACGCTCGGGTGGATCGGATCCTTGGCGGCATTCAGGTGTTTGACGTAGTCGATGAGACCGTCCGGGTAGTGAAATGTGCGCTCTGTGGGCTGATGCGGCCGGTCGGCCCTGGGCGCCGGGCTCTCGGCGAAGAGGGCCCCGTCCGCGGCCGCCTCGTCCATCTCGATGGCCTTCGGACGCTCGTCCCGCAGCACGATGGTCAGGCCCTTGTTCAGGAAAGCCATCTCCTGCAGCCGCCGGGAGATCGTTTCCAGGTTGTACTCGGTGGTCTCAAAGATCTGGTCGTCGGCCCAGAAGGTGACCTTGGAGCCGGTCCGATCACTGCGGCCGACCTCCTCCAGCGGTCCCGGCTTGGCGTGGTCGTACACCTGGTGGTACCGCTTGCCGTCGCGCTGGATATCGACTTCCAGCCTGGTCGACAACGCGTTGACCACCGAGACTCCGACCCCGTGCAGGCCACCGGACACCGCATAGGAATCCGAGTCGAACTTGCCGCCGGCGTGCAGCATCGTTAGCACGACTTCGACGGTCGGGCGTTTCTGCTGCGGATGCATCTCGACCGGAATGCCGCGGCCGTTGTCGTAGACGGCGACGCCGCCGTCCGCCTGCAGGGTAACGGTGATGGTGTCGGCATGGCCGGCCATCGCCTCGTCCACCCCGTTGTCGACGACCTCCCGCACCAGGTGGTGGAGGCCGCGCTCGCCGGTGGAACCGATGTACATGCCGGGCCGCTTCCGCACAGCCTCCAGGCCCTCGAGCACGGTGATCGACGATGCGCCGTACTCGTTGTTCTTCTTCGCCACAGGTCTCCTCAGAGTTACGGTGCCTTCGATGGTGCTGCGGGTTGCCGCCGATGCCGCCAGTTCCATCCACTCCGGCGACGGGGATCCAAATCCGCCAGTGAGGACGCTGGGCACCTCTACGGCGAAGGCATCTTTCATTCTAGCGGTATGGACCGGCGCAGTGGCGCTTCTGTGGCCTCTAGTGTGCCCGTGGCGCGGCTATCCGGTCAGAGTTGGTGCGGGGGACTGGGCTCAGCGCCTCGTCCCACCGCCGTGGCGGCCGCTGATGTGGCTGCGGTTGTGCAGCCGAAGCGCCAGGATTTCGACGATCCGCTGCACAAGGAGCTTCCCAGTGAAGCTGCGTACCGTGGTCCATCCGGGATTCGCGTCCCCGGCATCGGGGGGAAGGTCATGCGCATGGGCACCCGGTCGTGGCAGATCACGTCCAGCGGATCAAGGTCCGCGCGGCGAACGACGATGCCGGGTGACGGCTTCAGGTATCTGCTGCGCGGAACGATCAACTCCACCTGGGAGGGTGGAATCTCGGTGTACCCCCACCAATAGACTGCGGCGGCGCCACTCACCCACGTTCGGCTGCCGCCCCACAGGCTTGCGGCTCGGATCCGGGCACGGTCACTCAGGGTGGTCTCCGCGGTCCGGTACACACCGGGATGCACGGCCACCCACCGGCCGACCTCGCACCAGTAGCGGGCCCGGGCCGGACCGATACCGAGGGCAGCTGCCTGGGTGCGACTGATCACGCCGTCCTGCGTCAGCATCCGGTTCGACACACTCTGGGATCTGGGCATGTCGGCGAGCATGGCACCCACCGGCTGATAGCAGGGCAGCCGAGCGTCACCCTGGGGACAGATACGTGTCGGTGGACAACTCCTCCTCCGGCGAAAGCTCAGCCGTAGGTGTCCCGGGGTCCTCGACCGGAAACGTGCCGGGGTCCGAACCGCCACGACGGTGCCGTCGGGCCGGTCGCCTTTACCCGGCGCACCGTGCCGTGTCCGAGCGCCTGGTTCAGTTTCTTCACCAACTGTGGTGCCATCAGCCGCACCTGGGAGGCCCACGCCGTCGACTCGCAGCGCAGCAGCAGTTCGCCGTCGATCAAGACTGTGGGTTCGCAGTGGTCCGCGAGTGCCGGCCCGACCAGCTCCGCCCAGCGGGCGAACAGCGTCGCCTTGGTGATGTCCGCCCCGGCACCAGCCGTCTTGACGAACTTCTGCATCGCCGCCCCGAGTGGCAGCGGATCGCGGATATCCGGACCTGATCCGGACCACCGTCTGCGGCGCAAGGCCTGCGTCGATCCCGAAGATACCCGGCTGATCGGTACCCGGTCACGTTTCTTGGCGGCGATCTGCCGGCGAGCGGCGGCCAGCGCGTCCCGAGCGAGGTCCGATCCGGTCGCCGACGTCGGCTGCTCGCACCCGGGCGTCGGCTGCGCGGAACTGGCCCGGTTCGGCTCGTCACCCACCGGCGCTCACCTGCCCGTCCTTGATCAGAAGCCTGCTGCCGCCGAGGATAGCGGGCACGTCGGAATCCACTGCCGCTGTGATCAGCACCTGTTCAGCGTCGGCGACCAGCTCGGCGAGCCGATCCCGGCGTCCGACGTCGAGCTCGGCAAAGACGTCGTCAAGAATCAGTATCGGATCCACCCCGTCGCTGCGCAACAGGGCAAAAGCTCCCAGCCGCAATGACAATGCGAACGACCACGACTCGCCTTGCGAGGCATATCCACGGGCGACGCCGTCACCGATACGGAGTTCCAGCTCGTCACGGTGGGGCCCGACCAACGACACCCCGCGCTCCAGTTCCGCCGAACGACGGGCCGCCAAGAGCCCGAGCATCGACGCCTTCAACTCCGTCAGCGAGGGCCTCGGGGCCGCTCCGGTGGACGGCGCCAGGAGGGCCACTGTCTTCGTCATCGCTGGCTCCCCAGCCAACTCCACAGCCACCGACTCCCCAGCCACCGGCTCGAGGAGCAGAGACCGGTACACGATGTCGACCTCCTCCGACTCGGGCGCCAGGTCCGCGTAGGCAGCTGCCACATGCGGCCGCAGGGTGTCGACCAGTGCCAGGCGTTCAGCGGTCAGCTCGGCGCCGGAGGCGGCCAGATGCTCATCCCACACGTCCAGGGTCGACAGCTCCGTCGTCCCGGGACCACCCCTTCCTACGCGTCGTGCCACCCCTGCGGACTTCAGCAAAGTGTTGCGCTGCTTCAGGATCCGGTCGTAGTCCGCTCGCACGCCGGCCAACCGCGGTGAGCGCATTACCAGCGCCTCGTCCAGGAACCTGCGCCGTTCGGACGGATCACCGCGGACCAGGGTCAGGTCCTCCGGAGCGAACAGCACCGTGCGCACCACCCCGAGGATGTCGCGCGCCCTGCTCACCGGCGAGCGGTTGATCCGCGCCCGGTTCGCCTTCCCGGCGGTGATCTCGACCTCCACCATCAACTCCCGACCACCGGAGACCACCGCCGCCCTGACGATGGCCTGGGAGGCTCCGCGCCGGATCAACAGCGCATCGGTGGCCGCTCGGTGCGACGACAGTGTCGCCAGGTAGCCGATCGCCTCGATCAGGTTGGTCTTGCCGACGCCGTTCCGACCGATCATGACGTTGACGCCTGGCTGGAGTGGGAGCTCAGCGCTGACCCAGGATCGGAAATTGCCGACCGTGAGGTGACGGATGTGCATCGGGTCGATCCCTCCGCTGAGTCGATCGCGCCCACCGCAACCTTCGCGCGCCTTACCGCGAACCCTGCGGGCGAGGATCGACTTCGCACCGAATGTGCCGGGTGGGGCAGAAGTCGCCATTCACGTCCTCGTCGGCGAAGTGGATCCTCGCCGGGGGTGGCGGTTACGAGACCGGAACGGCGTCGGCGGAGCCGGCCATCCCGACGGCGTGACCGCCGAACTGGTTGCGCAGGGCGGCAACCACCTTCATCGCCAGCGATTCGGGCTGCCGGGAGCTGAACCGCGCGAACAGCGCCGCGGTGATCACCGGCAGGGGGATGGCGTTCTGGATGGCGGCCTCGATGGTCCAGCGTCCCTCTCCGGAATCCTGGGCGAAGCCGCGGATCTGGGTGAGCCCGGGGTCTTTGGACAGCGCATCCACCATCAGATCCAGCAGCCAGGACCGGATGACGGTCCCTTCCTTCCACGATGCGAACACCTCGTCGGCGTTCTCCACCATGCCGACGGCCTTGATCAGCTCGTAGCCCTCGCCGTAGGCCTGCATCATCCCGTACTCGATGCCGTTGTGGACCATCTTCACGAAGTGGCCGGCACCGGCCGACCCGGCGTGGACGAAGCCGCTGCCGCCCTCCGGCTTGAGAGTGTCGAACACCGGCTGAACCGCCGCCACGGCATCCTTGTCGCCGCCGCACATCAGCGCATATCCCTCGGTCAGGCCCCACACCCCACCGGAGACGCCGCAGTCGATGAACTTGACGCCCTTCTTCGCCAGCTCCTCGGCGTGCACCTGGTCGTCGGTGTACCGCGAGTTACCACCGTCGATGATGATGTCGCCGGCCGACAGCACCGCTCCCAGGGCCGTCACAGTAGCCCTGGTGGGCTCACCGGAGGGCACCATCACCCAGACCGCCCTGGGGGCCTCCAGCGCAGCCACCAGCTCCTCAAGGCTGCCGACGTCCCGTTTGGAACTCGGGTCACGGTCGAAGCCGACCACCTGGTGGCCGCCGCGGCGCAGCCGCTCCGCCATGTTGGCGCCCATCTTGCCGAGGCCGATGAGTCCGATCTGCATGATGACCCCTCTTCGTCGGGCGCAGTGGCCTTCGTCAGGCACAGTGCCGCGTTCTTGGTGTGACGGTGTGACGGTGTGACTCAGCCCGGCAGTCGCGCCGGCATCACCAGATAACGGTAGGCCGCATCATCGATCGCGGCACCCGCAGCGTCATCCGGGTCAAGGGGCAGCAGCAACGCCGGCCGGCTCGGCGTGGTGAACGCCAGCCGGACCTTGCTCGTTCGCAACACGCCTAGACCGTCGATCAGGTAGCCGGGATTGAACGCGATCAGCAACTCCGCGCCGTCCGCCTCGATCTGCAGATCCTCCTCGGCGCGGCCCTCGTCATCGCCGCCGGCCGTCAGGGTGAGCACATCGTCGGCGACCTGCAGCCGCAGGTGATGCCCGCGGTCGGTGACCAGCGACACCCGCTTGATGGCGTCCGTCAGGTCCTGGACGCCGACGTCGACCGTGGTCGTCGATTCGTTCGGCAGTAGGGAGCGGTACTTGACGAACTCCAGGTCCATCAACCGCACGGTAGTTCGGCGGCCGGCGGCCTCCAGGCCCAGCAGGCCACTGCCCAGCGACACGGTGACGTCCTTGGTACCACCCAGGGTCTTTGCCGCATCGGACAGGGTGCGGGCCGGGACCAGAACGGCCGTGGACAGCGGTTCAGGGCCGGCCGGCGCCCAGCTCAGCGTGCGCAGCGCCAACCGGAACCGGTCGGTTGCGGCCAGGGTGAGTGTCTCGCCCTCGATCTCGATCCGGATCCCTGTGGTCATCGGCAGCGCGTCGTCCCGGCCGGCCGCGATGACGGTCTGGGCCACCGCCTCGGCCAGCTTCGCCGCATCGACGGTGCCCGAGGTCTCCGGCATCTCCGGCAGCGCCGGGTAGTCGTCGACCGGCATGGTGGGCAGGGTGAACCGAGCCGATCCACCACGGATCGACACCCGTGATCCGTCCACGGCGATGTCCACCGGCTTGTTGACCGGCAGCGATCGGGTGATCTCGCTGAGCAGCCGGCCGGACACCAGCACCCGGCCACTGCTCTCCGCGTCGACGGACACCTGCGCCTTGGTCGATACCTCGTAGTCGAAGCCGGCGACGTTCAGCACCGATGGCTCGGAGTCGTCGATGGTCAGCAGGATGCCCCCGAGCACCGGCACCGGAGGACGGGCAGGGAGCGACTTGGCGACCCAGGCCACAGCGTCGGCGAGGTCTTCGCGGGCGACGCGGAACTTCATGCTGGTACCTCCGTGCTGCATCGGTGGTGCGGTGCTGGGTCGGTGCTGTGGTGCTGGGCGGCGGACACCCCAAGAAAGGCGGATCTGCTGGGGTGCGGTGCTGATTGGCGGATCAACCCGGCCGGGGCGTCCCACCGTAAGGCCTGGCGCTGGTTCCGTCACCCCCAGGGCCCCGGGGTCCCGAGCGAAGTCCGGCTGATGTCCGCGATGCCTGTCGAGCACTGGACTTCGAATTGTCCCCACGACGGGTTCTTCGCAGTTCCCTTCAGGAGATCACACAGCAGTAGCAGTAGGCACTGTGGATTGTGTGGACGCAAAGGTGTCCTGGCTGGCGGACACGCGTGGCGCAACGGTGCACAGAACCGGGATGCCACTTGTCTCAATCATGTGATTCGGTGGAGCGGGCGATCCACACGCGAAGCATCCCCGACGGCGGTGGATCGGTCCCCGGGTCTGTCCCCCGTTGTCCACACAGTTGTCCACACAGTGTGAATGCTTTCCGTGACCCCCGTCACTCGATCGAGACGGCCGTTGTCACCGTTTGGGGAGTCCGTTCTGCGTATCGGCGAGCCAGCCCGGCCGCCTGCGTGCGGGGATGTCTCGGTACTGGCTCACCGCGCAGGGGGTGAGGGGGAACGCTCGGGGTGCTGAGGGCACTACGGGTCCTGAGGCTCTGGGATTGCTAGGGGCGCCGGACCCGGTCGCGGATGCGGGTGGTCAACTCCTGCACGGTGTCGTAGGTCTGCCTACGTTCGTTCATCGCGGTGCGGATCTTCTTGTCCGCATGCATCACCGTGGTGTGGTCGCGCCCGCCGAACAACTGCCCGATCTTCGGAAGCGTCAGGTCGGTTAGTTCGCGGCACAGGTACATCGCGATCTGGCGGGAGCCGGCGATCGCCTTGGTCTTCATCGGTCCGCAGATCTCGTCCAGGGTGAGGTCGAAGTACTCGGCCGTCACCGCCATGATCGTCGGCGCGTCGATGTCCTTGCTGGCCGAGTCACGGATCAGGTCCCGGAGCACGGTCTGCGCCAGCGCAAGATCGGTCGTCTGTTTGTTGAGGGAGGCGAACGCGGTCACTCTGATCAGCGCCCCCTCCAGCTCACGGATATTGCGCTCGATGTAGGTCGCGATGAATTCCAGGACGTCGTCGGGCACCTTGAGCCGGTCCCGAGCGCACTTCTTGCGCAGGATGGCAATCCGGGTCTCCAGCTCCGGCGGCTGGATGTCGGTGATCAGACCCCATCCGAACCTGGTGCGCATCCGGTCTTCCAGGGTCTCCAGCCGCTTCGGTGGTGAGTCCGAGGTGATGACGATCTGCTTGTTGGCGTTGTACAGGGTGTTGAAGGTGTGGAAGAACTCCTCCTGGGTGGATTCCTTGCCCTGCAGGAACTGGATGTCGTCGACCAGGAGCACGTCAACGGCTCGATAGCGCCGCTGGAACACCATCTTGCGGTCGTCCCGCAGGGAGTTGATGAAGTCGTTGGTGAATTCCTCGCTGGAGACGTACCGCACCCGGATGCCGGGAAACAACCGCTGCGTGTACAGCCCGATGCCGTGCAGCAGGTGGGTCTTGCCGAGCCCCGACTCCCCCCAGATGAACAGCGGGTTATAAGCCCTGCCCGGCGACTCGGAGATGGCCACGGCCGAGGCGTGGGCGAACCTGTTGGAGGCGCCGATGACGAAGCTGTCGAAGCCGTACTTCTCGTTCAGCCTGCTCTCTTGGGCGCTCGCCGGCGGGAGGTCGCGACGCCCTGTGTAGGTCGGCCACATCGCGGTGACCGTCGCCAATGCTTCAGCCTCTTCGTCGACGGTGTCCTCGCCGTCGGCATCTGCGCCGCCACCGGCCGCGCCGGCGTCCAGAGGGCCGGCGGGCAGGCGCGGTGCGTTCGGGCCAGGCGGGACTGACGAGGTCCGGGGCAGGTGTTCCGGCGCCGCGGTGGGCGATGTGTCGGCTCGGCCTGTGGGGGTGGATCCTTCTGTGATGGTCACCGCCACGGTGACGGCCAGCCGGAGCCGGCTGGACAGAGCCGTGGTGATCGGCTCGCGGATCGTCCGCTCCAGAGTGTCCTTGGCGTAGCCGTTGGGCACCGACAGCAGCGCCGTGTTACCGAGCAGGCCGACCGGCTCGGTCAGTGCCAGGCATGCACGTTGCTGCTGGGACAGACCAGCGGAGATGTCGGCGACGGCCGCCGGCCAGATATCGATCAAGGAGGTCCCGGGATCATCACCCACCTGAAGTGAATCCTCCCTGCTAGTGCTCGATGCCCGAGTCCAGACCGTCACCCATGAAGATCATCCACAGTAGTTGTCCACAAATGTGGACAACCAGGTGAAGGAAGCCCCTTGGCTCACGTTCGGGCGTGAGGAGCAGGCTCTGGTCGTTCGGGGCCAAGCAGGCGACGCTAACAACTCGGGATGCATTCCCACAAGGCCGCCCGCCCCGCCGGCATTCCGACCGGCGTGTCGTCCACCAGATCAGTGGGTGACGGTCACCGCGCTGCGGCGCCGGTTTGACCGGCGCACGGACGTTCCGTAGCCTGGATCGAGTGCCTGGACCTACCCAGGTCGCTGTGCGCTGTCCCGCAGCGAGCCTTCGGCTGCGCGTCCGGTCTCGGCTTCCGAGGTTCGAACTGGGTGACCGGATCAGGAGCAGCCGGACCAACGTCTGGGCGCGTGATGTGAGTCAGCCGTGACGAATCGAGCCGTCATGTACTCGAGCCGTATCGATCCGACGTGGAGATACCCCCGTGAGCAAGCGCACCTTCCAGCCGAACAATCGCCGCCGCGCCAGGACGCACGGTTTCCGGTTGCGGATGCGCACCCGCGCCGGGCGTGCCATTCTGGCCGCCCGCCGGCGCAAGGGTCGCACCGAACTGTCGGCCTGAGCCGGCGCGTCGGCAAGCTCGTTCCTGTGCTTCCCGCCGGGTCGAAGTTGCGGCGTTCACGGGACTTCGCTGCTGTGGTCCGGTACGGGCACCGGGCCGGTACCCAGCACCTCGTCCTGCACCTGCTCCTTCCTGGACAGGCAGGTTCGTCGGCCGCCGACCGATCATCGACAGCACCTGCCCGCGCCGGCTTCGTGGTCTCCACCAAGGTCGGCAACTCCGTGGTGCGGCACCGGGTCATCCGGCGGCTGCGCCCCCTGGTTCTCCCTCGGCTGGCCGGCCTGCCCGCCGGCACCGACCTGGTGATCCGCGCCTTGCCAGCTGCCGCTTCGGCCCGCGGCGCATCACTTGCCTCCGACCTGGACAGCGGATTGCGGGCGGCAGGCCGCAAGGCCGGGCGTCCGGCAGCCGGCAAGCGGAGCGCGGCCGGATGACGGTCGCCAGTCGAGTCCTCGTCGCACCGATCAGGTGGTACCAGCGGTTCATCTCGCCGATGTTGCCGGCGACCTGCCGCTACTACCCGACCTGCAGCGCCTATGCGGTGGAGGCGTTGCAGGTGCACGGTGCGCTCCGCGGCAGCTGGCTGGCCATTCGCCGATTGGGCCGCTGCCAGCCGTGGAGCCGGCGGGAGCACTTCGATCCGGTGCCGCCGGCCCGGCACTCCGGTCCGGCGGCGCCGAGGCGGGAACCTCGGACGCCGTCCGGCAGTTCAGGTACCGGCGACCGGGTTCCTCATCGCGGCCCCGACGTTCCTCACGGTGGCTCAAGCGACGATTCGCCCGCCGGCCACCACCACGCCTACCCACCAGATGCGCACCCAGCGGTGCCGACCATCGACAACTCAGCCGGGAGCCGGTCCGCGTGAGCTTCAACTTCTTCAGCCTCGACTACCTGTACTACCCGGTCTCCGGAATCATGTGGGTCTGGCACAAGGTCTTCGGTTCGGTGCTGGGCGCCGACAACGCCTGGGCCTGGGTGCTGGCGGTGGTGTTCCTGGTGTTCACCCTGCGGGCGATCCTGTTCAAGCCGTTCCTCAAGCAGATGGACTCGCAGCTCAAGATGCAGGCCGTCCAGCCCCACATGAAGGCGCTCCGCGCGAAGTACGCCGGTGATCGGCAGCGGCTGGCCGAAGAGATGATGAAGCTGAACAAGGAGGCCGGAGTCAGCCCGCTGGGCGGATGTCTGCCCGCGCTGATCCAGGCGCCGGTCTTCATCGGGCTGTTCCACGTGCTGCGGATGTTCCAGCCCGTCCCCAATGGCAGAGGCGGCTGGATGTTCCGCCACGACGTCTACTTCTTCGGTCCGGCCGACGTGCAGAGCTTCGGGTTGTCCAAGCTGTTCGGTGGGGCCCCGCTGGGTGGCTCGATGTCGATGCGGATCGATCAGCTGGCCTCGATGGGGGGGATCCGCGAACACGTCATCTGGGTGGGGATTCCGCTGACCATCCTGGCCGGCATCGCCACCCACCTGACCAGTCGCCGGTCGGTGAACCGGCAGCGGGAGATCAACCCGGAGGCCGCTTCGGCGCCGCAGGCGGCGATGATGAACAAGCTGATGATGTACGTGTTCCCGGCGTTCGTGGTCTTCGGCGGCCCGTTCTTCCCGTTGGCCATCCTGTTCTACTGGTTGGCCAACAACTCCTGGACCTTCGGCCAGCTGCGGCTGGCCCACACCATGCAGGACAAGCGACAGGCGGCCGAGGCGCTGCAGGTTCAGGAGTCCAAGCAGGCGGACCGCTTCTCCACCCCGAGGCCGGGTGCGAGACCGACGCCTGGGGCGAAACCACTGCCCGGTTCCAAACCGCAACTGACCAAGAAATCGGGCGTCGAACCGGTGGTCAATGGCGCCGACCTGCCGTTGCCGCCCGGCATGCTGTCGGACGCCGAACGCCCAGCTGCGGCCGAGACGCCTGATCAGGAGGAACCGGGAATCGGATTGGGCAGCAAGGGCACCACCACGGGTGCGACGCCCGGTAACGGCAGCAGTCCAGCGACGGCCGGGGCCGGCGGACGCGCCACCGCCGGCAGAGCACCGGGAAATCGGCCACAGGCGGCCACCCGGAATCGGACCAGCTCGAAGAAAAAGAAGAGGCGCTGACCGGGCGGTCCCCCCGGCGGTGAACCGTGGGCCCAGGGGTGACGGTCCCGCCGGCATCTTGCCCTGGAAACCCGAGAGTCGAAAGAAGGACTTGATCCATGACGGAGAACCTCGTGACGAACGGTGTGGCCAAGGACTCGCCCGGCCCGGACGTCGCCGGCGCCGACCGAGCGCCGTCGGTGGCTGATCAGCTGAACAATTCCGCGGTGGCGAGCGTGCGCGCGCTGGAGGAGCCGGCTCCCCCGGACCAGGCTCCCGAGGACGAGGGATTTCCCGACGTAGACGATGCCGCCGAGGCGGAGAACGGCTCCCACGCTGGCAACGGGCGCGCCGCAGCGGACGGCACCGCACCACCCGGACGCGGTGGAGCTGACGGAGACGATGGGGCTGACGGCGGCGATCCGGTGAACGGCCACGACCCGAACGCGGCCGCACCGCGAGAACAGCAGACCGACGAGCTGGTGTCCGGACAATCGAGCGGAACGCGGCGTGCGCCGAGTCACGAGCAGCTGGTCGCAGAGGGCGATGCCGCCGGCGACTACCTGGAACGGCTGCTCGACATCCTCGACTTCGACGGCGACATCGATCTGGACGTCGAGGGGGAGCGTGCCGCAGTCTCGATCATTGGGGACAGTACGGACATCGACAAGCTGGTCGGCGAGCGCGGCGAGGTGCTCGACGCATTGCAGGAACTGACCCGGCTGGCTGCCACCGCCGAAACCGGCCAGCGGTCCCGCCTGATGCTCGACATCGGCGGCTACCGTGCGAAGCGCCGTACCGAGCTGTCCGCACTGGGCACCCTGACCGCTCGGGACGTGCTGAATTCCGGGCAGCCCGTGCGTCTGGCCCCGATGAACCCGTTCGAGCGGAAGGTCGTGCACGACGCCGTGGCCGAGGTCGACGGAGTGTCGTCATCCAGCGAAGGCGAGGAGCCCCGGCGTCGGGTCGTCGTCAGCCCCGAGACCTCCACTGCCTGACCCGAAGATGGCCGGTTCCCATCAGGACGGTGAACTGGAGGCAGAGCCGGCCGCGGCTGCCGACATCTTCGCCGAGCGCATCGATCTGGCTCGGCGGTATGTGGCGTCGCTCGGCGCCGAAGCCGTGCCGCGCGGCCTGATCGGCCCTCGGGAGGCCGGCCGGTTGTGGAGCCGTCACGTGCTGAACTGCGCGGTGGCCGCTCCACTGTTGCCTGCCGGTGCGTCGGTGGCCGACGTCGGGTCGGGCGCCGGGCTGCCCGGGATCCCGCTGGCGATCGCCAGACCCGATTGCACGCTGATCCTGGTCGAGCCGTTGCTGCGCCGGACCCTCTATCTCGCGGAAGTCGTTGCGGCACTGGGTCTTTCGAACGTGCGCGTGTTGCGTGGACGGGCCGAGGATGTTCTCGGCGCGTTCGGTGAGGGCGCACGGGATGGCGCCGATGTGGTGACGTCCAGAGCGGTCGCGCCGCTGGGGAAGCTCGCCAGATGGTCGATTCCGTTGCTGCGGGTGGGGGGAAAGTTCTTGCCGCTCAAGGGATCCAGCGCCGCTCAGGAACTGACGCGTGACGCCGCCTCGCTGGCCGCCGCGGGGTTGGGCCCGGCCCGGGTGCTGGAGGTGGGAAGCGGAATAGTCGATCCGGCGACCTTCGTGGTGCAGGCAGAACTGCTCCGCCGGATCGATCCGCCGGCCGCCCGGACCGGCCCCACAGCTGGTCGACGACGGAGCAGCAACTCCGCCATCGCCGGCCGCTCGACCTCTTTGCCGGGGCGCTGACCGATCGCCGGCGGCCTCCGGTTGTCGGCGGACCCCCGCAGATCGCGGTGGCCGATCAGCCGCTGATGGCGTCTAGGTGCTGCAGCAGGTCGTGCGCCGCCAGCTCGACATCCTTGTGCCGCCACTCCGAAGCGCGGTACACGCAGGCGATCAGCCCGGTGCGGTGGATCCGGCGGAAATCCCCGAAGCCGAACGCGAACCGGGCCTTCGTCTCCTCGTTCGCCCCTTCGGTGAGCCCGAGATGCCATGCCCCGTACTCGGCCCAGGTGTGACGGGACAGGTACGCGTTCTGTGCCTCGGCGTCCGGTTGGCTGGCACCCCAGTCGCTGTCCAGCACGTACTGACGCTTGTCGATCAGCGCTCGGGCATGGGCGACGGCGTCGGGGTTCACTGCGTCGGAGGCCACCGACAGATCATCCCCGCAGCTGCACCGTTGCGCTCGGCCCGGACGCCTCGGGCGGGGCGTCGCCCGCGTGTGCGGGGCGGAGGCCCGGTGTGGCGGTGGTGGGTGGCCTTGTGGCGAGCTCCGGGAGAGGTCTCTCAGCGGCCGGCGATGGCGATGACGTCATCGATCTGCGTTCTGGCGACCCGGAGGTCCGGAAACGGGAACATGCTGATACCCCGCACCCCCTCCGACTCCATGGCCCGGACATAACCGAGAGCGTCGTCGACGGTGCCGATGGCACCGATGCTCTGCCACCAGTCTGACGGCATGCTCGCCAGACCGTCGGCGCCCTTGGCCGCGTTGAGGGCGCTCAACTCATCGAAGAACGGTAGCTGCCGGAGCATCTGAATGCCGGAATCGAGATGATGGGCCAGCACCGGAGCCATCGCTGTGTAGGCGTCCCGGCGATCGGCGGCCACACACAGCAGAGCGAAACAGCGCATCTGGAATTCCTCACCCGCTGCACACTGCTCCCGGGCCCAGCGCACGTACTGGGGCGGACAGGGTGCATCCAGCAGGACTCCGTCGGCCGCCGCGCCCGCATGCGCCAGCGACTTCGGTCCCCGCACCCCGGCGATCACCGGTGGAACGGGACTCGGCGGGTCTTCCAACCGAACATCATCGAGGATGACGTGCCGTCCGTGAACCGTCACCCGCTCCCCCGCCAACAACCGCTTCACGCTGACGATCACCTCGTCGAGGGTGGTCAGCGGCGACGGTGTGGCCACGCCCATCTGCGCCATCCAGGACTGGACGCCGTGACCGATTCCGGCGACCACCCTCCCGGAACCCAGGCCGGAGAGCGTGGCGATCTCCATGGCCGTGACGGCTGCTGTCCGCGCCACGGCCGGCAGAATTCCGAGGCCGACGGTCAACCGCTCAGTGACCGCCAGTGCGGCAGCGGCCAGCGGTGGCGCCGTGGTGAAGAAGCAGTCCTCGATGAACCACAACTCGTCGGCTGAGCCGTCCTCCAGTCTGCGGGCAAACTCTACGACCGCTCCCGGCGGGAAGCTGCGATCGAAGCACATGCCGATGGAGGCTCTGGAGGGGGCGGGCGAGGTCATGGGGAAACTCTAGAAGAGTGGCTCGACGGAACGACAGGACGCCGATTTGGGTGCGCCGCCCGCTGGTCGCGCGGCCGCGGTTCACGTGAAACATTTCCGCGGTTCACCCGGTGCGGATGACCCGACGTACACCCGTATCACCATGCCCCCGCCGATGGCGATGGGGCCTGCTGGGACGGCGCCGGCAACGTCTTGCTCGCGATGATGCGCGCTGCGCCGGCGCGCTTGGTCGGGACCCGTGGGGTGTCGGTTGATCATTGCGCATCGGGTCGTATCCCATTGCGCATCTGCGGGCCGGCGTGGTTCGGACTTGTCGCGAGGCGTGATGTCGCTTCGGCCGTCGTGACCGATTCCTACCTCGCGAGGTGGTCGATGTTGGTGCCCGCAACGGTCTGCCGCCTGACGGGAAACGAACAACCGGTGTCGTAGGGTCGAGGCAGCCGAGATCGAGCAGTGCTGGAGGACGTGTGACGGTGACCGATTCCGATTCGGCTGAGAGCCCGCCGATGTCGCGTGCGGCGGAAGCAGCGTTTTCAGTGTCCGCCGCGGCAGGCTCCGGTGCCGAGGTTTCACGTGAAACCTTTGGCGTGGGGCACGCTTCCGCGGCGGACGCATTCCGGGACACCTCGGGACGACCCTCGGCGCAGACGGGGGATGTTTCACGTGAAACCAGGGGCGTCCACGCGGTCTCATCGGGCGCCTACTCCTCCGCGGATACCGACGACTCCGACAGCGAGGATGCCTGCGATTTCCACGGCGATGATGCACGAGCGCCGCGCAGCGCACCGCCGTGGCAAGCGGAATCGCGCTTGCCCAGCCCGCCACCTCCCAGCCGGTTGGCGGCAATCGGCCGGGGTGGCGCGCCGATGGGTGAGTGCGGGCGAGCCGACGCACCCGTGGCCGGCGCGCCGATGGCTGTTCCGAATGCGGCGGGCGCCGCGGGGCTGGCGGCGGCCGCGCCTGCATTCGGGTTCCCCCTGGAAACGTCATCGGCCGGGGGGCCGGGCGACGTGGATGCCGAGCTGCCCGATACGCCGATCGCCGCTGCCGCCAGGCAGGCCGTCGAGGTCCAACAGGGCGATCTGACGTTGCCGCGGCCGCGCAAGCGCCGGGTGTTCACGGTGGCGAATCAGAAGGGTGGGGTCGGCAAGACCACCACGACCGTGAATATCGGGGTGGCTCTGGCGCTCGCCGGCCTGCACGTACTGGTGATCGACCTGGACCCACAGGGAAATGCGAGCACCGCACTGGGTGCCGATCGCAAGGCGGGCACTCCGTCGGTCTACGACGTGTTGCTCGGTGAGATCGAGGCCGCGGAGGCTATCCAGACCTGCCGGGAGGCGCCTCGCCTGGGGATACTGCCGGCGACCATCGACCTTGCCGGTGCCGAGATCGAACTGGTCACCATGGAGTCCCGGGAGTCCCGGCTGAAGGTCGCCATCGACGCGATCAAGGGCGAATACGACTACGTCTTCATCGACTGTCCGCCGTCACTCGGGCTACTGACGGTGAATGCGATGGTCGCCACCGAGGAGGTTTTGGTCCCGATCCAGTGCGAGTACTACGCACTGGAGGGCCTCGGGCAGTTACTGACGAACATCGCTCTGGTGCAGCAGCACCTGAACACCGGACTTGAAGTGAGCACCATCCTGCTCACCATGTACGACGGCCGCACCAAACTAGCCGATCAAGTGGCGAACGAGGTGCGCCGCCACTTTCAGGACAAGGTGCTTCGGACCGTCATCCCCCGGTCGGTGAAGGTGTCGGAGGCGCCGGGTTTCGGCCAGTCGGTGATCACCTACGACGCCGGCTCGCGCGGGGCGATGTCCTACCTCGACGCAGCCCGCGAGATCGCCCACCGGGGCGCCAGGCCGCTGTCGAACTCCGCCACCCCTTCGGGTACCTCCACCTCGTCACGCTCCGCCGCCGACACGGCCGGCTCACCTGCGGGTGTGACCGAGGGCGACATGGGGACCATCGTCCAGGTCTCCCTGGTGTCGTCCGGCGTGAACTCCGGTGCACTGCAGGTCGGTGCATCCAATGGCAACGTCCCCACTGGCGGTCGGGAGGCTTCGGCATGACCAAGTCCAAGGGCGGCCTGGGCCGAGGGATCGCCTCGCTGATTCCCACCGGCCCCTCCACGAACACGGTGTCCGACATCTTCATGAACGGACCCACCACTGCCCGAGGTCTGCCCGACACCGCCGGGCTCGCATGGTCCCCTGAACCCACCTACCCCGGCGACCCCGGCATCGAGCCCTTATCGGGCGTTCAGGTGACGGCCCACACCGAAGCGTCCGGCCCACGCTATGAGGAGATTGATCCTTCGGCGATCCGCCCCAATCCGCGCAATCCGCGCAGCGTCTTCGATCAGGATGCACTGGCCGAACTCGAGCACTCGCTGCGGGAATTCGGCATGTTGCAGCCGGTCATCGTGCGCGAAGTGCCCGAACAATCCGGTTCGTACGAATTAGTGATGGGCGAGCGTCGGTGGAGGGCGGCTCAGCAGGCGGGGCTGACGGCAATTCCGGCGCTGGTCCGCAAGACCGAGGATGCCGATCTGCTGCGCGATGCCCTGCTGGAGAACATCCACCGGGCCAACCTGAACCCGCTGGAAGAGGCGGCCGCCTATCAGCAGCTGCTGGAGGAGTTCGACGTCACCCACGACGAGTTGGCGGTCCGACTGGGACGCAGCCGGCCGGTCATCTCCAACACCATCCGCCTGCTGAAATTGCCGGTCGCCGTCCAGCGCCGGGTGGCCGCCGGCGTGCTGTCGGCCGGCCACGCCCGGGCCCTGCTGGGGCTGGAGGATGCCGGCGCCCAGGAGGATCTGGCGGCGCGCATCGTGGCAGAAGGACTGTCGGTGCGCGGCACCGAAGAGCAGGTGACGCTGATCGGATCGGAGACTCCGAGGAGACGGTCCGGGCCGCGGAAGAAGCTGATCATGCCCGGCCTGGATGATTTGGCCCGCTCGCTGTCGGACTGGTTCGACACCAGGGTCACCGTCGATCTCGGGCGCCGGAAGGGCAAGCTGACTCTGGAGTTCGCGACGGTCGACGACCTGGAACGGATCGTGGCCCTGATGGCTCCGGATCTCGCGTCCCGCACGGTGACCACCAACTCGATGGACTAGGCGGCCGACAACTTCGGCGGTCGAAGCCCGGCCCCTCCCGGCGAGGATCAACTTCGCCGACGAGGACCCAATTCGCACATTCTGTCTCTCCCGTACCAGAATGGGCGAAGTCGATCCTCGCCGGGCGGAACGCGGACGCCTGCGCGCCATTGATCGCTCAGTCGGTGCCGGCGCCGCGCGCTCGGAGGATCTCCGAAGTAGCGCGGAGTTCAGGGCCGGACCATTCGAATCTCGTCGGCGCCCAAGTCGTCGTCGCAGAGCCTGCCGCCGTCGGGAACGAACCGGTGCCGACGGTAGAAGGACTGCGCGCGGGCGTTCCCTTCGACCACCCACAGGTAGGCGGCCTCATCGCCGAGCGTCTCAGCCAGGATCCGATCAGCGACGCCCGTGCCATGATGCGCGGCCAGGACGTTGATGGCCCATAGTTGGCGGGGGACCGGAGCGTCGTCGTCGCGGGCAGCGCCCACCGTGGCGAACCCGGCCAGCGCCCCGGTGGAGAGGTGTTGAGCGATCCGGGTGGTGTTGCGGTCCCTCTCACGATCTGTGACGGATTCCGCGATCCGTCGCCACGTGGCGGCGAATCGGCCCACGTCGAGATCCGCCAGTGCCTTCGCCGACATCATGCCGGCGTATGCCTGCCGCCAGACGGCGACGTGCAGTTCGGCCAACTCGTCGGCATCAGCCAACTGGGGGCGCCGGATCAGGTAGTCAGCGCCTACTAATGGGGAATCGTTGCCAGCGGCCATGTCTCAGTCTGCCCGCGGGCCTCGCCGGCCGCATCCCGCGCATTGACCAAACACCGCTCCGACTGACGCCAGGGCCCCAATCGCCGACCGCTCGGCTGCTCCCGCCGCCGCGGCAGGGTTCGTGTGATCGGCTGACGTCCGGCGAGGATCAACTTCCCGAGTTCTGGTACGGGAGGGGCAGAACGTGCTAATCACGGCCTCGTCACCGAAGTTGATCCTCGCCGGGCTATCGAGCGCTCGATCAGGCGGGAGTACAGCGCGCCGAGCTCCTCGCCGGCCGCTTCGACGGCCATGGGCAGCATCGATGTCTCGGTGAGGCCGGGCGATACGTTCACCTCAAGGAATTGCACGGTTCCGTCCTCGGCGACGATGGCGTCGGTGCGGGAGACGTCGCGCAGGCCCAGGATTTGGTGTGCTGCCACGGCCAACCGGGCCGCGGCGGTGGCCTGCTCGGTGTCCAACCGCGCGGGCGTGTAATAGGTGGTCATCCCGGCGGTGTACCGGGCGTCGTAGTCGAACACATCACCCGGAAAGGACACCTCCACCGCGGGCAGGGCGCGGGGAGCCGAAGCTGCGGCGTCGCCGGAATCGTCGACAACTGTTACCGCGATCTCCACGCCGGTGACGAACTGCTCGACCAGCAGCACGTCACCGTAGGCGAAGGAGGAGACCAGCGCCGCCGGCAGATCACCGACCTCCCGGACCACATTGGCGCCCAGCGCAGACCCGCCCTGGTACGGCTTGAGCATGATCGGCATGCCGAGCTTGGACACCAGCAGGTCGATCAGCGATGTGGCTCCCAGATCGCGAAATGTGCTGTGCGACAATGTGAACCAGTCAGGTGTGGGGTGTCCCGCCCGACTCATAAGGTTCTTCGCGGTCGCCTTGTCCCAGCCGAACCGGCAGTCGTGTGAGGCGGTCCCAAGGAACGGGACACCCACCATCTCCAATACCCCTTGCACGGCGCCGTTTTCGCCGCGTCCGCCGTGAAGGGTGATGACCGCGCTGTCCGGAGTGTGGGAGCCGAGCCAGGGCACAAGTTCGCTGTCGGCGTCCCTGACGGTCACGTCATGGCCGTGTCGGCGGAGTGATTGCGCCAGTCTGGAACCGGATCTCAGGGAGACGTCGCGCTCGTGCGTCAGACCGCCGGCCAGGATCAGCACGTGTCGCGGGGTCACCGAAGGCCGGGAAACGGAGGTCATGTCGCGAGGACTCCTTGTGCAGCAGCGGGTATCAGGCGGTATCGGTGGATGGCGAGTTTGGACCGGAGGGCCGGCCAAGGCGTCGCCCGGCGCCGGCGCCGAAGGTGCGCATGATCTCCTGCTCACCCTCCAGCACTCCAGCCAGCCGCCGGACACCCTCGGCGATCCGTTCCGGGGTCGGGAAGCAGTAGGACAGCCGCATCTGCCTGGTGCCGAAACCGTCGGCGTAGAAGGCGGTTCCCGGCACATAGGCGACCCGCGCGGTGACGGCGCGCGGCAACATCGCGGCGGTGTCGAAACCCTCCGGCAGGGTGACCCAAACATAGAATCCGCCGTCCGGGTGGGTCCATCTGGTGCCGTCCGGCATGTGTGTCCGCAGCGCGGAGAGCATCGCGTCCCGACGCTCGGCGTACAACTGCCGATAGGTCTTGATCTGCCCCTGCCAATCGAAGCCGGCGAGGTAGCGGGAGATCATCATCTGGTTGAAGACCGGCGGGTTCAGGGTGGCGGACTCGTTGGCCAGCACCAGTTTCTCGCGCACCGCGTGAGGCGCCAGGGCCCAGCCGATCCGCAGTCCCGGGGCGAAGGTCTTGGAGAACGATCCCAAGTAGATGACGTTCTCTGAGTCGATGGAGCGAATGGCCGGGTACACGGTGTCGGAGAATCCCAGGAGACCGTACGGGTTGTCCTCCAGCACGGTGATTCCCGCGTCGGCGCAGATCCGGGCGATCTGCGGCCGGCGCTCCATGGAAAGGGTGACGCCGGCCGGGTTGTGGAAATTCGGGATCGTGTACAGCAGCTTGATCCTGCGACCGGATGCCCGCACCGAGGTGATCGCGGCGTCCAGAGCCGACGGGATCAGCCCGTCGTCGTCGCTCTCCACGTGCACCACCTGGGCTTGGTAGGCGGAGAACGTGCCCAGCGCACCCACGTACGACGGAGCCTCGGCCAGGATCACGTCACCCGGGTCGCAGAAGACCCTGGTGACCAGATCCAGCGCCATCTGGGAACCGACGGTCACCACGACGTCGTCGGGGTGGGCGTTGATGCCCTCCAGCGCCATCACCTGGCAGATCTGCTCCCGCAGCTCCGGGATGCCCTGCCCGGACCCGTACTGCAGGGCGACCCTGCCGTCGGCCGCGATCAACTCGGCGGCCTCGGCGGCGAGCTGTTCCAACGGCAGCGACATCAGGTACGGCATCCCGCCGGCCAGCGACACCACCTCCGGCCGGTTCGCGACCGCGAACAGCGCCCGGATCGCGGACGCCCGCATACCGTCGGTGCGCCTGGCGTAGCGCAGCAGGTGCGGATCCAGTGAGTTGCCGGGCATCGGCTGTCCTTGCGGGCTGAACGGGTAGTGGGCGAAGGGCCGATTCTACGGCGTGGCGGTCCTCCTCCGGGGTCCGGCGGCACCCAGGGCCCCGGCTGTTTGCCATGCTGGAGGCTGGTTGGGCACACTTCTGATTCACCGGCGGGAAGGACAGCGGATGACGCTTGCGCTCGTCCCGCTGTCCATGTCCACCATCGGGCTGATCCCGCAGCCGTGCCGGTCCTGCGTGTTCTGGGAACTCGAGGCTGACTCCGCAGAGATCGCCGCGCGGGAGGGACACAGCGCTTTCGAGAAGGAGGTGTGGCTGTCCGGGGTGATGCTGACCTGGGGCAGCGCCGGGCTGGTCGTCACCGTCGACGACGAACCCGCCGGCTACGCACTGTTCGCCCCACCCACCACCGTTCCCGGGGCGGCGAGCTTCCCATCCGGTCCGGTTTCTCCGGATGCGGTGCTGCTGACCACGATCCGGATCGCCGCCCGCTACGCCGGCCGGGGCGTGGGGGGTTTCTTGCTGGACGGGGTGGTCAAGGCGCTGACCCGGCGCGGGGTCCGCGCCATCGAGGTGTTCGGACGGGAGGACAGGGTGCGGGGTGTCGGCAAAGCCACCGCGCCCTCCCGCAAGCACTGCACCATTCCGGCCGGCTTCGCCCGCGCGGTGGGCTTCACAGAGGTGAAGGCCGATCGCAAGTATCCCCGGCTGCGATTCGAACTGGCCGGTGAGCTGGGCTGGAAGGCCGAGGTGGAAGCCGCGCTGCAGCGATTGGTCGAGATCATTCCGGCCGGCGCCGGGGCGCGGGTGGACGACCTCGTCGGCGCCGGCCAAGCCGCCAGTTCCTCTGGCGCCGCGATCCATCCCGCCCGGCAGGTGGCACGCTCGTTATCCCAGGGATTCCACCAGTGCGACAAGGGTTTTGACCGAGCCCCACTTGTCCAGTGATTCACGGGTGGCGAGATAGGCACGGGTGAATGCTTCCTGGTCGGAGAGATCGCCGAACAGGCTCCGGTTCTGCACGAAGGCCAGCGGCTCACCGGGTCGCCGGGCATCAGTGGTGAGCTGGTCGGCCAGCCGGTCGTTGAGGGGGATGGGCGCGCCCTGCTCGTCGGTGCCTTCGGCGTATCGGGCCCAGCTGGCCACCACCGCGGCCGACAGCGTGACGTCGCGGCCGGCGGCCAGGTTCTCCCTGATCACCGGCACCAGCCATTTCGGGATGCGGTCCGAGCCGTCGGTGCACAGGCGGGCGACGGTGTCCCGGACGCCGGCATTGGAGAACCTGGCGATCAACTCGTGCTGGTAGCCGGCCAGGTCGATACCCGGCACCGGCGACAATGTCGGGGTGGCTTCGCGTTCCATGTAGCCGAGCAGGAAGGCGGCGAAGACCGGGTCCTGAGCGACGTCGTGGACCAGCCGGTAGCCGGCCAGGTAGCCGAAGTAGCACAGCGCCTGATGGCTGGCGTTCAGCAGCCGCAGTTTCATCAGTTCGTAGGGCTCGACATCGCCGACCAGTTGGACGCCGACCCGCTCGTAGGCCGGCCGGCCGAGGCTGAAGTTCTCCTCCAGCACCCACTGGGTGAACGGCTCGGCCACTACCGGCCAGCCGTCATCGACGCCGAAGCGCCGAGCCACCTCGGCTCGGTCCTCGTCGGTGGTGACCGGGGTGATGCGGTCGACCATCGAGTTGGGGAACGCGACGCAGTCCCTGACCCAGTCACCTGTCTCGGTGTCCCGCAGGGCGGCGAAGGCGCTGAACATCTTGTGCGCGACGTGACCGTTGCCCTGGATGTTGTCGCAGGACATCACGGTGAAGGGCGCGACGCCCCTGTCCCGGCGACGCACCAACGCCTCCACCACCATCCCGAAGGTGGTCGTCGGCAACGCTCCTGGCTGCAGGTCGGCCTGGATTGCCGAATCGCCGGCGTCGAACTCACCGGTCACCTGATCGAAGTTGTAACCGCCCTCGGTGATGGTCAGCGAGACGATTCGCGTGGTGAGATCAGCCATCTTCTCGATCACGGCACCCGGATCGTCCGGGGCGAACAGGTACTCGACCATGGAGCCGATGACCCTCGGCTCCCACGTTCCGTCGGCATGCTTGAGTACCAAGGTGTAGAGACAGTCCTGCTGGTGCATGACCGTGGACATCTTCGCATCGCCCGCCAGTACGCCGACGCCGCAGATTCCCCAGTCCGTTGCAGATCCCTCGGTCATCAGCCGATCGAGGTACATCGCCTGGTGCGCCCGGTGAAAGCCGCCGACGCCGATGTGCACGATCCCGGTCGAGATCCGCGAGCGGTCGTACTGCGGAACCGGGACGGACAGCGACACCAAGTTGGCCTGGTCGAGCTTCGTCATCACTTCACCGCGCCCATGGACAGTCCTTGGACCAGCTTGTCCTGGGCGGCGAATCCGGCCACCAGCACCGGCACCGACACCGCCGTCGCCGCGGCGCAGACCTTCGCCAGGAACAATCCCTGTGAGGTGACGAACCCGGTGAGCAAAACCGGACCGGTCTGGGCCGCACTGGTACTGGTCAACAAGTTGGCCAGCAGCAGCTCGTTCCAGGAGAAGATGAAGCAGATGAGCGCGGTCGACGCGATGCCGGGCATGGCGATCGGCGCCACCACCCGCGTCAGGATCTTGCCCAGTCCGGCCCCGTCCAGGGAGGCGGCCTCGAACAGCGCGGGCGGGATGTCGGCCAGGAACGATCGCATCATCCACACCGCGATCGGCAGGTTCATCGCCGTGTACAGGACGATCAGGAACCAGATGTGGTCCAGCGCACCGATCTTCAGGGCGATGACGAACAGCGGCGCCAGCCCGGCCGCGGCCGGCAGGAACTTGGTCGACAGGAAGAAGAACATCACGTCGGTCCATTTCCGGACCGGTTTGACGGACAGGGCATAGGCGGCGGGGATGGCCAGCGCCAGGACGATCAGCGTCGAGATCACCGAGGCGAGCAGCGAATTGCGCAGGAACGGCCAGGGGCTCTGGCCGGATTGGGAGCCGAAGAACTCGCGATAGCCGTTCAACGTCAACGGGGCGAACACATCCGGGGCGTTCAGGGTGGCCTGGGACTCGGAGTGGAAGCTTGTCAGGATCATCATCACGATCGGCGCAACGAAGATCAGCCCGATGATCCAGGCGGCGATGCCGGCCACCAGCGAATTGCCGCCGGTTCGTCTGCGCTTCTCGGGCTTCTCTGTCGGGTCCGACAGCCGGTCGTCCGGTGGGGCCAGGGCGATCGTCATGAGTTCTCCTCCTTGAACAGGCTGGAGACGGTGCGCAGGGCAAACGTCGCGATGAAGATGGTGCCGATCACGATGATGACTCCCTGGGCGGAGGCGAGGCCGTTGTCGTTCGAGCTGAAGATGGTCTGGTAGATGAGGTTCGGCAGGTTTTCGGTCTGCGGGTTGAGCGGGGTCAGGACGAACACCGTGTCGAAGTTCTGCAGGATGTAGATGGCGCCGAGCAGGCCGGCCAGTTCCAGGTACTGGCGCATGTGCGGAAGCGTCAGGCTGACGAACATCTGCCACGGCGACGCTCCGTCCACGGCCGCCGCCTCCAGTACGTCCGCGGGCCGGCTCTGCAGCCCGGCCAGCAGGATCAGCGTCATGAACGGTGTCCACTGCCAGATCAGCTGGATCTGCACGGCAAGCAGCGGATGCGGCCCGATGATGTCGACGGCGGACGGGCTCGCTGCCTGACCGGCGAACCAGCGATGCACGGTGGTGAAGACGCCGTTGATCAGTCCGGTGTTCGGGTCGAACATCCCGAACTTCCAGAACAGAGCCGCGGCGGTCGGGACGATGAGGAAGGGAGCGATCATCATCGTGCGGACCGCCCCCCGGCCCCAGAACCGCTGGTTCAGCAGCAGGGCGATGCACATGCCCAGCACCAAGGACACCAGAACGACGACCAGCACCAGCTCGACGGTGTTCAGCATGTCCTTGAGGATGGTCGGGTCGGTGAAGGCCCTCTTGTAGTTGTTGAATCCGGCCCAGCCGTACCTCTCCGGATGGTTCGTGTTGTAGCTGCGGAAGGAGAAGATCAGGGTGACGACGAACGGCAGCTGGGTGACGACGATGGTGAACAGCAGCGCCGGAAGCAGTGGCCCTCGGCGGATCCGGGCCTCTCGCTTGGCCCGTCGGGTGGCGTCACGGACAGCCGGATCGTTGACGTTGGCGGCGGGCCGATTCATCACGGGGGTTGTGGTCATGCGAAACCATTCTCTCGGGTTTCGATCACGGAATCGCCGCGCCCCACGGACTTCTCGGCTCGACGCATCGAACGGCGATGCCCAACGGGGCCCGGCTCACGCCGGGCCCGTTGGCATCACTTGTAGTTTTTTCCGACCTCGGTCGCCTGCTGCTGACCGGCGTTCAGGGCGTCATCGACGCTTCCGTTCCCGGCGATGACCGAGGATATCGCCTTGGTGACCGTGTCCCCAAGCGCGGTGAACTCCGGGATGTCGACGAACTGGATCCCGACGGTCGGCCGAGGCTGCACACCCGGATTGGTGGGGTTGGCGTTCTTCAGCGCTTCCAGGGTGGCCGGGGCGAAGGCGGCGGCCGCCTTGTTGTAGTCCGGGTTGGCGTACAGGGACGTCCGCTTACCGGACGGAACCTTTGCCCAGCCCAGCTTCTGCCCGACCAGGTTCTCGTACTGCTGCGAGGATGCCCACGAGATGAACTTCCAGGCGGCGTCCGGGTGGGCGACCTTCTTCTCCATCATCCAGGACCAGGCGTACAGCCAGCCAGAGGACTTCGTCACCTTGACCGGAGCCTGGACATAGCCGACCTTGCCGGCCACGGGTGAGTCAGAGCCTTCCAGACTGCCGGCCGCCGACGTGGCGTCGTACCACATGGCTACCTTGGACTGCTGCATCGCGGACAGGCATTCGGTGAAGCCGGCGCTGGATGCGCCGACCTCGCCGTGCGCCTTGACCAGGTTGACGTAGAAGTTGGCCGCATCCTTGAACGGCTGCGCGTTCACCTGAGCGTTCCAGTCCTTGTCGAACCAGGTGCCGCCGAAAGTGTTCACCATGGTCGTCAACGGTGCCCCGAGCTGACCCCAGCCGGGCTGGCCGCGCAGGCAGATGCCCTTCATTCCGGGCTTGGCGCCGTCGGCCTTGGCGGCAAGGTCGGCGACCTGGTCCCAGGTCGGATTGGCCGGCATGGTCAGGTTCTTCTCCTGGAAGACGTCCTTGCGGTACATCAGGAAGGAGGACTCGCCGTAGAAGGGCTCCCCGTAGACCTTTCCGCCGTCACTGAGCGAGGCGGTCAACGCCGGAAAGATGTCGGCCTGATTGAAGCCAGGGTCCTTGGCGATGAAATCGCTCAACGGGGTCAGCCAGCCATTCTTGGCGTAGAACGGCACCTCGAAGTTGGACAGCGTGGTGATGTCGTACTGACCGGCCTGGTTCTTGAACTCCAGGGACGCCTTGTTGCGCATGTCGTTCTCCGGCAGCACGGTGAAGTTCACCTTGATGCCGGTCTTCGCGGTGAAGTTCTCCGCGGTCAGGCTCTGCAGGTCGACCATCTGCGGGTTGTTGACCATCAGCACGTTGATGGTCTGGCCGGCGGTGGCCGGATCCGACGTGAGGCCGCCGCCGGCGGTGCCGCCGCCGCCGGAAGTGCCGGAACCGGTGTTGGTGTCGGCCGAGTTGCTGGAGCCGGTGTCGGCGGAGCTGCTGGAGCCGGTGTCGGCGGAGCTGCTGGAGCCGGTGTCGGCGGAGCTGCTGGAGCCGGTGTCGGCGGAGCTGCTGGAGCCGGTGTCGGCGGAGCTGCTGGCCGGTGCCGTCGGAGTGGAATTGCCGGCGTTGTTCGCTGTCGAGTTCCCGCAGGCTGCGGTGACCAGCAGCACGGCGCAGCTCGCTGCGGCGAACAGCGTTCTCTTCTGATGCATGGGGTAAGCCTTCCATCGTGGTGGTGTTGTCGGTCGTGCTGTGGCGGGTTGTGTGGGTTGCGCTGCCGTTGCGTCAGGGCCGAAGGTGGCTCAACGCCGTGCTGGAAATGTGATCGGACGGGTGTGTCACCGTTGTGAGCGGTATCTGCCACTCCGCTGATGCCCCACTCTGCCGCTCTCAATGAATAGCAGCGGTCCGCCGGATGAACTAGTGGATTCGGCCACGTTCCGATGCCCGGAAATTGCCCGAATCAAGCCGGTGCGCGCGCGTGATCAAGCCAATTCGGCGCCCAGGCAGGGAGTGATGATGCCCGATAGGCCCCCACGAGGGCCTGCTTCATGTGGGTTCGGTCACGATGACGCCCCTGGTTGAGCAGGAGCGCTGTCCGTGGGGAGCGACCACTACTCCGGATCACCGGTTCCGGTGCAGAGCCCGCGCTGTAACGCGCGGAACTCGGTGTTGAGGGTTCGCCGACGGCGACTGCCACGGGGATGTGGTCGGCCCACGGCGGTGTGGGCTGATCCGCAACTGCGGCTCGGCGCCGGGCACGCCCACCCGCACACTGGAGACAGGTTCAGCCGCTGACGCCGCGGACAGCGCGTTCGTGCGCGAGCAGATCCGACATGCTGAAGGCGCCGGTGTGAGGCTCGTCTCTGCCGTCCATGTACAGCCGCTTGACGGCCACCAAGAGGCCTTCGGCGATGGTGTTGCGAAACTCGCCGGTCAGCAACGCGGCCCGGTCGGCGGAGTTGGTGAGGTAGCCGATCTCCACCTGAACAGCCGGCATCCTGGTCAGCCGCAGCAGGTCCCATGCCGCGTGATGCACCCGGTTGTCGGTCAGCCGGGTGCGAGCGACCAGCTCGCGATGCACGAGTGCGGCCAGCGACTCACCGACCGTCGAGGTGTTGCCGGAGTCGGTGCCGAAGTGGAAGGTGGCCATCCCGTTGGCCAGCGCCGAGAACGCCCCGTCAATGTGCAGGCTCAGCAACAGGTCGGCATCCAGTGAGTTCGCCAGGGCCGCGCGGGCCTCCGGCCTCGGGTTCTGCCCCGGACCGCGGGTCAGGAACGTCGACATCCCGGTGGCGGTCATCCGGCCTTCGAGGCGGCGGGCGATGTCGAAACTGAGGTCGGCGGCGCGGATTTGCCGCCCACGGTGACCGACCACCCAGCCGGGGTCCTCACCGCCGTGCGCCGGGTCGATGACAATGCGTTTACCCCGCAGCCGGGGCCCGGACGAACGCACCAGTTCGTGCTCCCGCAGGTATTGCGGCCGGCCGCCGGTGACCAGCTTCCGCTGAGTGATCCTGGCCAGTTCCCGAGCGGTCTTGACGCTGAAGACACCGTCCTCCGGCAGCCCGCAGTCCCGCTGGAACTGCCGGACCGCGGCGTCGGTCACTGCTCCGAACAGGCCGTCCGGCCGGCCGATGTTGTAGCCGAGGCCGGACAGCTGCGCCTGCAACGTGGCGACGTCGTCACCGGTCATCGGCGCGGACAGGGTGTAGGACACTGTGCGATCACCGAGCCGCCACCTGGCATCCATCAGTGCCCGCTGGGTGGCCGGCCCCGCGATCCCGTCGACGATCAGTTGCCGCCCCTGTTGGAAGGCCCGGACCGCGCGGTCGACCTCGGCGTCGAACCCGGCCGACGCATCGTCGAATTGCGCTGCAGGGCTCAGCAGCCCGAATGAACTGAGGTCACGCCGGAGCTGGGCCACCAGTGGACCGGTATCGCCGAGTCGCAGCAGCAACTGTCCTCCCGTCATCCTGTGGTCTGCGTGCCAGAGCACTCGCGCGGAGCACTCGCGCGGAGCACTCCCGCTTCGCAGTCAGCTTCTCGGGTACCCGGCGCGGAGAGGGGTCATGCGACCTGGGCCGCATTCGGGCTCTCCTACCGTACGCTCGCCGCGGGGTCGTCTGGGCCCGATGGGAGTGTCGTGGGTCAGGCGAGAACTTCGCCGAATTCGGCGATCAATGCGGACTTCTGTTTGGCGCCGACGACCTGCTTGATGACCTCGCCGCCCTTGAACACCAGCATGGTCGGGATGGACAGGATCTGGTACTTCGCGGAGATCTCCGGATTCTCGTCGATGTCCAACTTGGCGATGGTGACCTTGTCGGCGTTCTTCTCGGCGATCTCCTCCAGAACCGGGGCGATCATCTTGCAAGGGGTGCACCATTCGGCCCAGAAGTCGACGATGACGGGCTTGTCGGACTGCAGGACGTCCTGGGCGAAGGTGGCGTCGGTGGTCTTGATCGTGGCCATGGTGGTTCCTTTCGATGGTTCGGTGCTCGGAACTGCGGATGGTGGGGTGATGCGGAGGATGGACGGTGCGCGTTCAGGCCAGCGCCGTCTCGGGTTGGGACGCCTCGGGTTGCGCCGCCTGCGGCTCCGGGTCGGTGGTTGCCGCGCCATGCTCGGCCAGCCAGTGCTGGGCGTCAAGGGCAGCGGCGCAACCTGAACCGGCCGCGGTGATCGCCTGCCGGTAGGTGTGGTCCACCAGATCCCCACAGGCGAAGACACCCTCGACGCTGGTGGCGGTGCCCAGTACGGGTGCTGTCGTCACCCCTGGGATCTGGTTGCCGACCACCACGTAACCCTCGTCGTCGACGGCGACCTGGTTGCGGAACTTCTCCGAACGCGGGTCGTGGCCGATGGCCAGAAACAGGCCAGTCGCGTCCAGCCGACGCTGCACGCCGGTGATGGTGTCGGTGAGCGTCAGGTTCTCCACCTTCCGATCTCCCCCGACCCCGGTGACCGCGACGCCGGTGGCCCAGCGGATCTTCGGGTCCTGCCGGGCACGATCCAGCATGATGGGGCTGGCCCGGAATTCGTCACGGCGGTGCACGATCGTCACACTGTCGGCGAACCGGGTGAGGAAGGTGGCTTCCTCCATCGCCGAGTCCCCGCCGCCGACCACCGCGATGTGCTGGTTCTTGAAGAAGAACCCGTCGCAGGTGGCGCACGCCGAAACCCCGCGGCCGATCAGCCGCTGCTCGTCGGGCAGGTTCAGGTAGCGGGCGGCCGAGCCGGTGGCCAGCACGATCGCCCTGGCCCTGAACGTCTCGCCGTCGACGGTGACGGACTTGACGTCACCGTCCAGATCCATCGCGTCAACGTCCTGCATCCGCAGATCGGCGCCGAAACGTCCGGCCTGCTCGCGCATCCGGCTCATCAGGTCGGGGCCATGGATTCCTTCCGGAAAGCCCGGGAAGTTCTCCACCTCGGTGGTGGTCATCAGCGCGCCGCCGTAGCTCAGGCCTTCGAACACCAGCGGCCTCAGTTCGGCCCTGGCCAGGTACAGCGCGGCTGTGTAGCCGGCCGGACCGGAGCCGATCACGATGACGTTGCGTACGTTCGGATCAGCGGCGGCGACGGCGTCGGTATCTGGCACGAATCCGGTCTCCTCGGCGCACATCTGGCACGTATCTGTCCTGTGTGTGTGGAACGTCAGCCTACCGACCGGCATTCCCGCCGACCTCCGGCGCCAGCCGGTGTCATGGCCCCATCTTGTCGAGCATCACCCTGTCGAGCATCACGCCACCGTCGACGGCTTGCAGTGCGTGCCGGATCCGGTCCGGCACGGCCGACCGTTCCGGTGCCATTCTCCACCGCGCCCATTGCGCTGGAATCCGGCCGCCGAAACGTCCCGTCAAGGATGGCGAACCCCCGCTGGTATTCTTCGACCATGCTCACAACCATCGATGCCGGCGGACGAGTGGTGATCCCCAAGGAGGTCAGGGTCGCACTGGGCCTCCGCGCCGGTCAGCTGGTCGACATCGCCGTCCTCGACGGCCGGGTCAGCATCGATGTCACCGGTATGGGGATGCACCTGGAGGATCGCAGCGGCATACCGGTGGCCGTGCCGGATGACCCGGACAATCCGGTGGAGCCGCTCACCGCCGACGTCGTCCGGGCCACGCTGGAGCAGCTGCGCCGGTGAGGGTGGTTGACTCGGGTGTGGTCGTTGCCGGGTTCGCCAGCTGGCACCAGGCACATCCCGCTGCAATCGGCGAACTCGCGGGCAAGCCACAGATTGCCGCGCACTCGTTCGTCGAAGCCTTCAGTGTGCTCACCCGGCTGCCGGCGCCACATCGAGCACCCGCGGAGTTGGTGAGTCGTTTCCTGGACGCGGCGTTCCTCGAGGATCCGCTCACACTCGAGAGCCGGCGGTACCGACGATTGGTCACCCATCGACTCCCGGCGGCGGGAATCTCCGGCGGAGCGACATACGACGCCCTGATCGCCGAAACCGTCCGCGCCGTGGACGGCACCATGGTCACCCTGGACCGGCGGGCGCGCGCGACCTACGACCGGATCGGCTGCGACGCGGTTCTACTCGAGTCCGGGTAGCGGGAACGCCGGGTGGAGGTCATCACCGTATGAAGCTGGTCATCCTCGGCGGCGGAGGTTTCCGCGTCCCGCTCGTCTACGGCGCCCTGCTTCGGGACACCAACGAACGACGAATCACCAGGGTCGAGCTCTATGACGTCGACCGGGATCGGCTCGACGCCATCGCCCTGGTGCTGCGGCAGCTGGCCGAGTCGTCGGCGACCGACCTGTCGCCACCGACGGTGCACACCACCACCGATCTCGACCAGGCACTGCTGGATGCGGATTTCGTCTTCTCGGCGATCAGGGTCGGCGGTCTCGCCGGGCGGACCGCGGACGAGCGGGTGGCCCTGGAACTCGGGGTTCTGGGCCAGGAGACAACCGGGCCCGGCGGTCTGGCCTACGGACTCCGCACGGTGCCGGTAGCGGTCGATGTGGCGGAGCGCGTCAAGGCGCTCGCCCCCGCTGCATGGGTCATCAACTTCACCAACCCCGCGGGTCTGATCACCGAGTCGATGCAGGCGGTACTCGGACCGCGGGTGATCGGCATCTGTGATTCCCCCATCGGACTGGGCCGCCGAGCCGCCAGGGCCCTGGATCTGCAGCCGGACCAGACGTCCTTCGGGTACGCGGGCCTGAACCACCTGGGTTGGTTGCGGACGCTCACCCACCGGGGTGTCGACGTCCTGCCGGAGCTGGTCGGCGACAGCGCCCGGCTCGGCACCTTCGAGGAAGGACGGTTGTTCGGCGCCGAATGGATCGCCGCGGTGGGGGCGATCCCGAACGAGTACCTGTACTACTACTACTTCACCCGCGACGCGGTCGCCTCGATCGCCGGTGGCGCCGAGACCCGCGGGGAGTTCCTGCTGTCCCAGCAACGTTTGTTCTACCAGGCAGTTCGCTTGCGTCCGGACGACGCCTACGCCGGGTGGCTGCGGGTTCGCCAGGAACGGGACGCGACCTACATGAAGGAGAGCCGGGGCCTGGCGGAGGCGCGCGATGAGCTCGACGTGCAGGGCGGCGGCTACGAGGGGGTGGCGGTGGCCATCATGGCCGCCATCTCCCGCAACGAGCGAGCCTGCATGATCCTCAACGTCCGTAACGGTTCCACCCTCGCCGATCTGCCGCCGAATGCCGTCGTCGAGGTTCCGTGCACCGTGGACGCCGACGGAGCGCACCCGCTCGCCGCTGCGCCGCTGAGCGGTCATCCGCTGGGGCTGGTGCAGCAGGTGAAGGCGGTCGAACGGCTCGTCATCCAGGCGGCGCGGTCCCGTTCCGCCGCGCTGGCAACGGAGGCCTTCGCCCTCCACCCGCTCGTCGACTCCGTCACCGTCGGACGGCAGCTTCTCGCGGGCTACCGCGCGCGCATTCCGGAGGTCGACGCCCTGTTCCGATAGCCCAAGCCCGACAACGCCGTGAAATCGTGGTGAACCCGCGCTGAAAGTGGGCGCCTGCACCCTCGTCGGCGTGACTACCAACACCTACCCGGCTGCCGCCCGGCTTCTGCCGGCTGGCCATGCTCGCCTGGCAGGCCGGGATCGCCGCCGGTGGAACGCATCAGATCATGGTGCTCGATCCGGGTCCGGCGCACGTCGGCGACCCGACCGAACGGCGGCACCGGTGTCGTGTCCGGAGGAATCGGGAGGCGAATCCGCGGTCGACTCCGGAAGTTTTCCGGTGACGATGAGCTGATCCGCGATCAGGTGGAGCTTCGTATTGTGAGTCTGGGACAGCCGGACCAGCAGAGCGAACGAGCGGTCGGCGTCGATATTGAAGCGCTCCATCAGCATGCCCTGGGCCTGGCCGATGCGGTGGCGGGCGTCGACGGCCCTCCACAGATGGGCGTCGGAACGGTGATGGGCGAGCACGATGGAAACATGAGCTCCGAGGATCCGGGCGAACTCCAGCTCGTCCTCGGTGAAGTCACGAGGCGCCGACCGGTAGAGGTTCAGCGCCCCCATCGCCGACTCTCTGGCGTGCAGGTTGACGCTGAGCACCGAACGCACGCCGCGCTCGATTGCCCCCGGACCCCAACGGGGCCAGCGCTGATCGGCGCCGATGTCGCCGGCGACCAGGACCCCGTCGTCGTAGGTGGCGTCCACGCATGGGCCCTCGTCCAACCGGTACTGCAGATCGTCCACCTCGGAGACCAGACCGTCCGTGGCTGCCAGGGTCTGGAACCGGCCGCGGTCGGTGCGCTCGGTGATCCCCGCCCAGTCCGCCACATCCAGGTCGACCACGGTCGCTGTGATGCTGCGCAGAGCCGCCGCCACGTCGTTCGGCTGACCGGCTTCCCGGGTGCGATCGATGAGTTCGGCGATGAGGGCGGATTGGTTCATCGGGTGGGCCATTGGTCGCCGATCGTCATGCAGGCAATCATTGCCTGCCGGAGCTCAACTCATCGAGAGTGGTCTTTCGATGTGACCAGCGGCGATGGGCGTGGACAGCCGACGTTACTCCCTCGCCCGGGCGATGGACGGCTGGTCAGCGGGTGGCGATCGCGAACAGGCCGGTGACGCCGATGGCATAAAGAACGAGCACGATCAGCGAGTCGATGCCCATCCTGGCGAGGCGCCGGCGCGGACGGAACAGCAGACCTGCGGCGTACACCAGGGTCAGCACGATGCCAAGCGCCGTCAGGTAGATGTCGGTGGCCTGGGCCTGCGGCAGCACGGCCTTTCCGGACAGCACCGACGCCACCAGGAACAACACCGGCAGGAAGGCATTGCCGCCGAAGATGTCGCTGACGGCGAGCTGATAGTCCTGCTTCTTCACCGACGTCAGCCCGGTGGACAGTTCCGGAAGTGAGGTGGCCGCCGCCAGGATGGTCGCGCCGAACAGCACCCCTGACAACCCCAGGTGGGTGGCGATGGCATCGCCGCTGCGTTCCAGCACCACGCCGGCGACCAGCGTGACCAGGGCAGAGATCGCAAACACCGTCGCCGCCCTCGCGGTGGAGACGCCGGCGGCAGTTGCCTGCTGTTCGCTCTGATGGCAGCTGTGCCCGCGGGGGCGGTCCTGACCGTCCGGCGGCTGCCCGTTCTCATGCCACGGCAGCGCGGTTCCGGCACGGTTGATGAGCAGCAGGCCGACGACCCACAGCACCGCGATGATGACCGGAACCGGGGCGACTCGTCCCCAGATGAGCGTGTCGGGCAGTTGGCTGCCGGCCACCACCAGGCCGAGCACGGCCACCACCAGGAGCGCCTCCATCACCAAGACCAGCGACGCCGCACGATACGTCAGCGGATGGCGCCCGCGTACCCCGAACGCATCCAGCGCGACCAACACCACCGTCTGGATAGCGATGCCGCCGAGAATGTTGCCCACCGCGACGTCCAGGTGCCCGGACAGCGCGGCGCTCACCGTGATGGCGATCTCCGGAAGGTTGGTGACGATCGCGAGCATGATCAATCCGCCCAGCGCCGCACCCAGATGCCAGCGGGTGGACAGCACGTCGGTCTGGTTCGACAGCTGGACACCGGCGACCCAGATCGCGGCGGCGGCGATGACGAAGATCCCCATCAGCAGCGGCAGCGCCAGTCCCGACATCCACATCCTCCGGAGAAAGCGCACAGTGCTGGGAGCGAGGCTGTCGACCAGCTGGCTTCTTGGCCAGCCGATGAGGCCGCGACTTCAGCGTATCGGGCCTGCGCCAGGAGCCATCGGAGAGGCAGACTTGAGCGACCCGTCGGCCTCATCAGACAGCAGATGCCTGAGACTGCCTGGCGAGCCGGACCTGGGGCGAGCAGCGGCTCTGCCGCCGGCTGAGCGGCCAGCGCTTCGCGAGCCGCTGTTCCCAGGGACCCGGGATCGGCAACCGCATCAATGATGGTCGACGCATCGACGATCACGATGCGGGTGATCGCCGAGCTGATCAACCCGTTGGGCGTGGGCATCGTCGACGGCGTCGAGCACCGCCTCCCGATCCTCGAATGACACCCGATCGTCCGCGCAATCGATCAGCGGTACCGATCAGCGCGGCCCGGCGTCGTAGATATGCTGCCACGCCTGGACAGCGCCACGCAGATAACTCGGCAGTGACACCCGTACAGCCTGACGGCCCGATGCCTCAACCGTCGACGACCTCGCTGTCCAACAGGTCGGCGCCGCTGGAGCCGCACCGAGCCCCGACGACGAAGAGCTTCACCTTGCCGGCGCCCTGATCGACGGCAATGGCGAACGCTTGCTGATTCTCGAACGTCACCGGGGTGACGCCCTTCACCTTCGGGATGTCGATCGAATTGGCGGCCAGGCAGGAGGCGTAGGTGACCGGGTTGGACAGCGCGCCGGCCGGGCTCTGCTGCCCCTCGATCTTGCCAAGGGCCTCCGCGTACTTGCCCTTCTCCAGGACGAATGCCTGGGTCGGGACCACCACGGCGCCGTCGGCCGTAGATGAGGCCGCCGACTGGTTGATGCCGGTCGGTGTGGGGACCGCGCCCGCCATGCCGGGTCCGTTGTCCCCGGAGGTGACGGCGATCGTCGTCACCGCGCCGACGGCGACCACTGCCGCGGCGGCCAGCAGGCCGCCGGTCCAGCGCCGCCGCCTGATGCGCTGCGCCTCCAACGATCCGACCCGCTGGCCGGTCTGAGAACGCCGGTCCCCTGAAGGCACGCCGGGACGGTGCGGCACCCGGGTGGGTGCCGGCCGGGTGCCGGCCGGTTCCCGGACCTTCCGTAGATCGGTGACGGCGATCGGGGTGGTCGACTGCTCGGGCAGCGACCGGCCGGACCGCTCGGGCAGCGGCCGACCGTGGGGTGGTCCGGGCAGAACCCGCGGAATGACCGGCGCGCGGCGGGGCGGAAAGGCCGGCTGGGAGGTCCGCGGCGCCGGGATGGACGAACCCGGCCCGCCGGTGCTCCGGTTCGGCGGGCCGGCCGGCCGGGGCAGGCCCGGCCGGGCGGTCGGTGCGCCCGGCTGCAACAGCACACCCAGTCCACCCCGCAACACCGGAGCAGTCCGACCGACCGCCGACGACGGTGCGGACGACCTGGACACCTCGGAGTATTCCGCGGTGATCGCGGCTTCGAGCCGCAGCACGTACATGCCGGGCATCGTCAGCTGCGGTTGCAGTGACAGCGCATCGACCGTGCTGTCGAGGGCGGCGAGGATTGCGGCGCCCTGCGGGTCGGCGGCGATCCGCTCACGGAGTTCCGCGGTCTGCTCGGGCGGGTACACGCCGGCGTGCACGTCGGCGACATCGTCGACGTGCCACGGCGGTCCGCTCGGGACCCGGAACTCGGTAGTCATGGATTTCTCCCTCGGTGCCCGTGCAACGCCGCCCCTTCTTCGTTCCGTCCTTCCGGAGAAGACACGGTCTGGACGGAACCAGGCGGGGACGATGATGCGACGTTCGAGGGTTCGACGCCCTCCGATCCGTCTGGGTTCCGCAGATGCCCGAGAAGTACGGCGAGTTTCGCCCTGCCCCTGGCGCACCGGCTCTTGACGGTCCCTTCGGCGACATCCAGCAACTTCGCGGCCTCGGCGACCGGATAGCCCTCGACGTCGACCAGCACGATCGCCACCCGCTGATCTTCCTGCAGGGTGCCCATGGCCGCCGAGATGTCCATCCGCAACTCACGGTCGGCCATGGCGTCCCGCGCCACGGCGAGTTCCGCGGAGCCGGATGTCACCTCCTCCGGAAGCGGAACGGTGGGTCGTGCCTGCCGCCGCCGGATCCGGTCGAGGCAGGCGTTGACGACGATCCGGTGCAGCCAGGTGGTGACGGCCGACTCGGCGCGGAACCGGCCGGCTGCCCGGAAGGCGGAGATGCAGGCCTCCTGCACCGCGTCGGCGGCCTCCTCCGGGTCGCGCAGGGTCCGCAATGCCACCGCCCACATCCGATCCCGGTGACGGGACGTGAGCTCACCGAACGCACTCCGGTCACCCGCCACGTGGGCGGCGATCAGTTCGGCGTCCGAGCGCCCCGAATCAAGGACAGGCACGGGCAGAGCCTAGCCAGCCGGGCGAGGCGACAGGGAGTGAGGATCGCAGCCCGGAGCGAGGGAGGAGTGGAGGGGGAGGACCGGAGCGACCGTGGAGCCGAGCAATCGGGAGGCGAGGCGACAGGGAGTGAGGATCGCAGCCCGGAGCGAGGGAGGAGTGGAGGGGGAGGACCGGAGCGACCGTGGAGCCGAGCAATCGGGAGGCGAGGCGACAGGGGTGACGGGGCCACGCATCAGGCGCCGGTCACCGAGATCTCGCCGATCTTCGCCTGGAAGTCGTTGCCGGACCCTGGGATCTGGGTGAGGAACACCAGCAGGTACTGCGACGGTGGCGCCCCCTGAACGTTGATGACGGCCGGGCCGCCGGCGACCTGGCCGGAGCCGATGACCTGGGTCTGGGCCAGGTCGGTGGGGCGCGCGGTGGTCGACGTGCGGATCTCCACGGTCAATGCGCCGGCCGATGGGTTCGAGCCGGGCAGGCCAGGCTCGGGGACGGTGATCGTCACCGATTGCGGCGTCACCGGGTGATCGAACTGCAGCACCACACCGACGCCGACCTTGTAACCGCCGAGCGCCTTCGCTTTGAACTGCTGCTTGTAGTGGAAGGTGAGCCACTCGGATTCCGGATCGCCGTCGTAGAGCCGATCGACCAGGTCGGCATAGTCCTTGTTGCCGCGCCCCTCCGGGTCGAACACCTCGGCGCCGGTGATCTTCACCGGCTGCCCTGCCGGAGTGGAGGAGACTGCCGTTGTCGACGTCGGGGCAGAGCTGCTGCTGCTCTGACTGGCGCTGCTGCTGCCGGAGGTGCTGGGCGGCGTCGAGGTCTTCGGCGGCGGGGCTGTGGTGGGGGCGATCGAACTGGGACTCTGGGTGATCGCGTCGAATCCGGAGATGTTGTTCTCGCTGACGCTGATCAGCATGTTCTTGGCCAGCGTGCCGGCCACGATGAGAATGAGTGCCACGAAGGCGGCGATGATCGCGGTGGCGATGCCCAGCTTCATCCGGCGTTCCTTGCGCAGCTTGCGGTCCGCCGGTGACATGGTCGGTGGAGGTGTCTCCGGTGGCGGCGGCGGCCCGAATCCGCCACCACCGGTGCCGGGCGCGACGTCGGGCTCACGGAGCAGGGTGGCCAGGGCGCCGACCGCGTGGATGCCGTTGGGGTCCTCCGGGTGCAGCGCTCTGGCCGCCAGCGCGGCCAACGCCGCGGGCACCTGCTCGACGATTTCATTCGCCGGCACTTCTCTACCGTCGCGCTGCGGCGCGGATTTCAGGGCGGCGCCGGGCACCGCGGGCACCTTCTCACTGGCCGGCCAGGTACCGGTCAGCATCAGGTAGAGCAGAGCGCCGACCGCTCTGATGTCCGCGTCCGGATTGGCGGCGGCATGCGCGACGACGTGCGAGAACCGGACCTGACCGTCGACATTGACCCTGACCAGCGACGGACTGATGGACCCCAGTGCCAGCCCGTTGCGGTGCGCGTCGGCGACTGCCTCGCTGATCTTGCCGGCAATGGAGGTGGCCACCGCCGGTTCCAGCGGCCCGCCGGCCAGCAGATCGGTGAGTGTCGCACCGTCCACCCATTGGCCGACGACGAACGTGTGGCCGTGCTCGGTTCCCAGATCGAGGGTCTGCGGCAGGCCGATGTGGTGCAGCCGGCCCGCCCGCAGGGTGCGGGCGACGGTCGCCGACGTGCCGGACGAGTCCGGCAGCAGTGTGACGGCCATGTCCCGCGGCAGCACGGTGTCCTTGGCCCGCCAGAACCTGTTGCCGGCGCCGTCGACGGCGACCTGGTTGACCAGCCGATACCGTCCGCCGATGGTGACGCCCGGTGCCAGCGCCGTGCGCCGGTCGGCTGGTGTCGGATCGGCTGGCGGTCGGTCGGCTGCGAATCGGTCGGCCGGCGGGGGGCCGGCTCCGGAAGGGCCTGCCCGGCGCCGGATGGTCCTGGTGTCGTCGGGCGGCTGAACGGTGACGGTGGCGTCGTCGGGCGGCTGAACGGTGACGGTGGTGTCGTCGGGCGGCTGAACGGTCACAGTGGCGTCATCGGCTGGCGGGCGCTGAACGGCCGGCGGGCTGGTGACCGTTGCCTCGCCCTCGCCGAACAGATCGTCGGGGGTGTCGGAAGCCACCGTGGAGAACTCCTGCCTGTCGAACGCCATCGGAGCGGCTGGTGCGCGCTGTGTCGATGGTGCCACTCCCGCGTCGTCCGGTTCGTGTCCGGCGGCGGCAACCGCCTTGCGGCCGGAGCCCGTCGGCGCGGCGGAGAAGCCGAGCAGCGAGGCGAACCGGCGGCGCAGCGGCTCCACCTCCGGCACCCGGAGCAGCAGCATCGCCGGAACCAGCACCAGCAACCCGGTCAGTGCGCCGCCGAGCAACTGGACCAGGGCGGCGCGGACGCCGATGCCCTGATCGTCGAGGAGGCGCGCGACGTACCAGGCGGCCGACCCGGCCAGTCCGGCGGCGACGCCGACCTTGACGATCGTCAACAGCAGCCGTCCGCTGCCCATCGGGCCGTAGCGGAATCGCAGCCAGGTTTCGCCGACCAGCGCGCCGATCAGGTACGAGACGGCTGTCGCCAGCGCGATGCCGGGCGCGATCAGATCCGGCCGGAGTCCGCCGGCGATCAGGATCAGCGGGATGCGGACCGCCACCATGATGGCGTTGATCAGCGTCGGCGTCCGCGCGTCCTTCATCGCGTAGAACACCCGCATCTGCACCAGGGTGATCGCCAGCGGCACCAGCCCGAGGGCCAGACCGGCCAGGGTCCCGCCGATCATCCGGGACGACTCGGTCGTCATCTTGCCGTAGTTGCTGGTGACGGTCCCGAGCTGGACCGACAGCGCCAGCATCGCGACCGCGACCGGCATCAGCGCCACCGTGGACAGCCGGTTGGCCAGGGAGGCGTCGTCCTTGACCGCCTCGATGGCGCCGGCGGCTGCGTGCCGGCTCATCCGCGGCATGATCGCCGTCAGAACGGAGACACCGAGGATGCCGTACGGCAGCTGGAACAGCAGCGACGCGAAACTGTAGGCCGTCAGCGCACCACCCTGGTTCCCGGTGAAGACCCGGGTGGACACCACATAACCGATGGCCGAGATCAGCGCATAGCCGATCGACCAGAGCATCAGGCCGCCGGCCTCCGGGAGTCTGCGGTCGCCGCCCCAGCGCCAGCGGAAACGGAATCCGGACCGCCGAAGCGCCGGCAGCATCACCAGGGCCTGCACCACGATGCCCGCGGTGGTGCCGACACCCAGTAGCCAGAGCTGAGTCGGGCTCAGCGTCAGCAACCCGTTCCTACCCCTGGTGCCCCCGGCAGTTGCCCCGACGACGACGGCGACGAGGATCACCACCAGGTTGTTCGCCAGCGGCGCCCAGGCCGGGGCGGCAAATCGCTCCTTGGTGTTGAGGATGGCGCCGAACAGCGCCGCCATGCCGTAGAAAAAGATCTGCGGCAGCAGTAGCCGCGCGAGCGCGGTCGCCTGCCCGGCATCGGCGTTGGCGCCGCCGGAGATATACAGCCGGGTGAACAGCGGCGCGGCCAGCACCGCAAGCCCGGTGACGGCGATCAGGCCGACCAGGGCCATCGTCATCAGCCGTTGGGTGTAGCCGGCGCCGCCGTCAGGATCCGAGCGGGCCCTGGACAACAGCGGGATCGCCACCGAGGTGAGCACCCCACCGATCACCAACTCGAAGACGATGTTCGGCAGCGTGTTCGCCAGGTTGTAGGAATCGTTGGCGATGGAGGCGCCCAGTGCGGCGATCAGCAGCACCTTGGCCAGGAACCCGGTGATCCGGGAGGCCAAGGTGGCGACGGCCATCATCGAGCCGGCTCGTACCACGCCACCGGTTCGCGCTGTCCGGAGCGGTTCGTCCGCCACCAGCGGCGCTGCCGCGACGGTGCTGGTGGGGGTCGCTGCCGCGACGGTGCTGGTGGGGGTCGCTGCCGCGACGGTGCTGGTGGGGGTCGCTGCCGCGACGGTGCTGGTGGGTGTCGCTGCCGCGACGGTGCTGGTGGGTGTCGCTGCCGCGACGGCGCTGGTGGGTGTCGCTGCCGCGACGGTGCCCGCGTCCAGCGCCGGACCGGCGCCGCCGGATGCGCGAGGGGCTGGCCGGGACCGCTGCGGCGCGGCTGCCCGGCGCCCATCCTGCCGCCGCCCGTTCGGCGGGCGCAGGTTCCGGTGGGTCGGGTCCGCGTATTCCCCGCCCGGCGCCGGCGACCCGCCGGACAGCCGTAGGGTCCGCTCCATCGCCGACGGCTCCATGCTGCCGGTGGGAACCGCCTCGTCGGTGATCCGCTGGATGAGCGTGGTGGCGTCCTCCTGGCCGGGGAAGAAAGGAACCTGCGCCGGCGTGGAGTACTGCGGCCGCACCGGCAGTTCCCTGGTCGACTCGTCAGGCTCGGCATGCCGGTCCACATCCGGCGACGGACTTGCGCCGCCGTCCGATGGCGTCGGCCGATGTGGCCGCCGTTCCCAGGGGCCGGATGCGACCGGGCTCATCGGATCCCCCCCTCTGTCGTCCGGGACCCACCGGCTACCGGCTGGCTGCCTGGCCCATGGCTGCGCCGCTGGCTGCCTTGCCCATGGCTGCCCGGCCCATGGCTGCCCGGCCCGGGGTCGCCCGGCCCGGGGTCGGTGCGACTGTGGTCGGTGCGACTGTGGTCCTCGGGACTCTGGTTGGCTCCGGCGTCACCCACGTCGGTGTCCGGCCCATCGCCGGACGGCTCGTTCACGCTGGCGGTGATCGATCCGGCGGCCGGTGCAGCGGGTTCCTGCTGCGCACCGCCGGCCTGCTCCGCTGCGCCCGGCCCGGCTCTCCTGGCGCGTAGCCGCTGGCCGATCCGCAGGGCCACCATCAGCAGCAGCACCCCGCCGGCGACGGAGATCAGGATGATCGTCAGCGCGCCGTAGGCGTTTGACCTGATCCGCAGCGGCACTGCAGGGTTCCACGCCCGTCCGTCCAGCCCCATCAGTTGGGCGTAGATGACGAACGAGCCGGCCCGCGACACGTTCGTCGGTATGTTCAGCTGCTGGGTGCTGTCCGCGCCCAGCAGCACCGAAGCCGGAAGATCGGCGTTCAGCCCGGCCTGCTGGCCGCCGCCGATGGCGATCTTGACCCGCACGGGGTACGGCAGCCTGTTCTGCACGGTGAGCACCAGCGGGGAGTCACTGGAGGCCAAGGTGTACGACCCCTGGGTGGGAAGGATCGTCACTCCGCCGCGGATGCCGGCCGCCGTCCCGGAAACCGTCGCCAGCACCGCGGTGGCCGGGCTCCGATCCATGCGCAGGGACGCCGAGTCGAGCGGCTGCAGTGCAGCGCTCAGCGAGTGGAGCAAGGTGGTGCCGACGGTGTTCGGGGTCGGCGGCGGCTCCGTCCCCGGAGTGGTGGTGGCCTTGGCGCTGGTGGCGCCGGTCAGGCTGGCCAGGTCGGCTCCGACCTCCGACAGTTGCCGCAGATAGTCAGGCGGCAGCAGATCGGCGTCCGAGGCGGCGGGGAACACCGCCGTTCCGGTGATCGCACTCGGAGCGGTGGCAGCCAGCCGCGCTGGTGACGCCTGTCCGACAGCACCATCCGCAGCCATCGCTCGGATGGCGGTGCCCAAGTCGTTCAATCCTGCGGTGTCGACGGTGCGGTCCGGAACCCGCAGGAACGGGCGCCGGTCGCCGTCGAACGCGTGTTGACCGATGATCGCCACCGCAGAGTTCAGGGACTGCCCGCCGGTACTTCCCTTCGCCGGTACCAGCAGATCGTCGAGCATCGGCCGCAGGATCGAGTCGTCGAGCACCGCCGGGAGCGAGCCGGCCTTGCCAGCCTGCAGCCGGCCCAGCCCGGTCCCGGTAGCGCCGGTGACGCCGGACCCGGGCAACACGACGGAGGTGTATCCGGCGGCCCGGTAGCTCTCCAAGGTCGCCGGATCGGCCAGCGCGTCCGGGGGCAACGCGACGGTGGTCACCAGGTCGGGCCGGCGCAGGATCCGAGCGGCGACGCTCCGACCGGTGGCCGCCAGCGACGTGATCGTGCGTCCGGAGCCGGCGCGGGTGAGCGCGACCGCGTCCGGGTTCGAGTACGGCAGCACCAGCACTGTGGTGTGGGCGGCGAGCTGGCGGAGGCGTTGCAGGAAGGCCGACGCGGCTGCCGTGCCCGTGCCCGCCACGGTGTCCGATTCGCCGGCCGATCCGCCGCTCGTCGCGCCGGCGACCGCGCCCGTCTGCGGTGTCTGCACAGCTGTCCCAGTGCCGTGCCCCGGACCCGATGGCGGCGAACTGCCGCTGATGCTGGTGGCGGTGGCGGTGGCGGCCGGGGCCCGGCTCAATGGCGCCTGAACGGTGCCCGGTGCCTGCACCCGGTAGCCGGCGGTCATCGCCTGCAGCTCGTCCAGCAGCATCGGATCGACGGTCAACGTGACGTTCTGCGGCGGCATCCCGGAGGCCGCCAGCGCGTCCAGCCGCCCGGTCAGTGTGCCGCCCGCCGAGATCTCCCCGGCCAGCGAGTCGTCGAGGAAGACTCCGCCGACCCCGCGGTGCGGCCGCGAGATGATCGGCCACATCAGGCCCACCGGCACCGACGTCCTGATTGCTGCGATAGCCGGCTTCCGGCCGGCCGGGCTCGGCGCCTGGGTCCCCGGTCCGATGACGGGGGCGGGCAGCGAGGTGACCGTCACCAGCAGGTGCAGCTCGCCCAGCCGCACTTCGCTGGGGATGCCCTGGACGTCGATGACGCCGTTGACGTTCACCATCAACGGGTAGACGCCCGGCTGGTCGATCCGCAGGCTGCCGGACGTGGCGCCGACGATCGGCGCTGCCACCGCGAATGGTATCGACCGGTGCGGCTCGATCCGGGCGCCGAAGCTCGCCCAGTCACCGGCGATTACGGCCTCCGGCTGCCCGGGGTCGTCGATCTCCTTCGACACCGCTGCCGCGTTGGTCAGCCGGTCCCCGCGCTGCATCCGGTAGATCAGGTCGGTGACGGGCGTGGCCGCAGCGTTGGTCACCGTGCCCCGGATGGCGACAGTGTCGCCACCGGTCGACGTCACCACGGCGGGCGTGACGGAGCTGACGGTGAAGGTCACGGTGTTGGCGAAGAATCCCTGGGGGCCGGCTGCCGGCTGCCGGCCTTGTGAGTCCGCCGCGCCGGCCGTCGCCGGCGGCAGGCCGCCGGTCAGCAGTAACGCCGCCGCCAGTGCCATCACTACCGCGCTGATCCGGCAAAGATCCCTCGATCGGAGCGGTGGTGCCGTCCGGCCCTGGGTCACGCCGTGTCCGCCAGCAGCTCGGTCGCCAGCCTGGCCAGCCGGCGCTCGCCGGCGTAGGCGAGTCGGCCGTCCAGCTCGTCCAGCGGGACCCAGGCGACCTCGGTCACCTCCACATCCTGGTCCGACAACTCCCCGCCGGTGGCCACCATCAGATAGTGGTGCACCCGCTTGTGGATTCGCCGCCCGTCCACGGTGAAGGTGTAGTCGACGCTGCCCAACCTGGCGGTGATCCGCCCGGAGATCCCGGTCTCCTCCTCCACCTCGCGGATGGCGGCCTGCTCCCTGGTCTCGCCGGTCTCCACGTGGCCCTTCGGCAGCGACCAGCGCAACCGCCCGCGGCGATCCAGCCGGCCGATCAGCGCTCCGGACCTGATCCCGGATTCGGTGCGAACCACCAGCCCACCGGCCGATGTCTCATCGGCCCGGCGGCGCCGGGTGCGTGGGCGCGGGGTGGTGGACACCCTTTCGATGGTAATGCGGGCAACAGCGCCGAACCGGCCAGCGCGGCGCACTCCGACATGGCGGTTCCCTGCAGCGCTGGAAAGCATCGGGGCGACCCAGCGAGGCCGGCGGGGGGATCGCGCCGGATCGCGCCGGTATGCCCGAGCCGGTGGAGCCGTCCTCCCGCAGTTTGCCGGACCGGCAACTCCGCTGCTCTGCTGGCCGAAGCGCGTGCCAGGCTGGGTTGGTGATCGATCCCGTTTCCGAACAGCACCCGCACGCCCAATTCGTCATCGGCGACGGGGCCGAAGAGTGGGATCGGTGGTACGCCAGCATGGAGCAGCTGTGGAGCGGCCTGCCCAACGCCGCGCTGGTCAGCGAGGTGGCTGGGCTGGCGCCGGGCCGGGCGCTCGATGTCGGGTGTGGCGAAGGCGCGGACGCGGTGTGGCTGGCTCGGCAGGGCTGGACGGTGACCGCGCTGGACGTGTCCCGGGTGGCACTGGATCGGGCGGCGGTCTACGCGCGGGAGGCCGACGTCCGGGTGACGTGGGTGCACGCCGAACTGCTGGACGCTGAGCTTGGCGCCGGTGCGTTCGACCTGGTGTCCGCTCAGTACCCCGCGCTGCGGCGCACGCCGGGCAACGACGCCGAGCGTTCGCTGCTGGCCGCCGTCGCGCCCGGAGGCACTCTGCTGTTAGTACACCACGCCGACGTGGATGTGGAGCATGCCAGGGCCCGCGGGTTTCGATCCGGCTGATTACGTTGCCCCGTCGGACGTCTCGGCCCTTCTCGGCGAGGAATGGCAGGTCGAGGTTGACGAGATCCGGGCCCGCGAGGCCACGGCCGGGGGCGCCGGGGCACATCACACCCGTGACGTGGTGCTGCGGGCCAGGCTGCTGCCCTGACACCCGGCTGCGCTGAGGCCGGGCTGCGCTGACGCCGGGCTGTGCTACCGGGCTGCCCTGACGCCTCCCGACGTTGTGCGCGTCATCGGCGGCGCCATCCCTCACGGCCGCCATCCCTCACGGCAACGGCACCGACGCGGTGCGCACGATCGTCCACGTCGGCTCACACGGCATCGCCGGCAAACTGCTGGTCATCGGCGCATGGCTGTCGCCGGAACCGCAGGTGCCCTGGCGGCGACCACTCGCCGGCGCCGGCGCAGTCATCCGGTCGGCCGCTGAACACCACGACTGGGGACGCTCCCGGGTTCCCGCCCGGCGCCCGCCGGCCCGGCGAATGCCTGGATGACGGACAGCCATTCCTCGGCATCCTGCCCGGTCGCCGACACCCGGGTGTCACTGCGATGACGCCGCTGAGTGGCCAGCAGACAGAAGTCCAGTGCCGGCCCGCTGACCCGTTGCCCCGATTGCGGATCCCCCCACTGCCAACTTCCGTGTTCGAGCGGCGCAGTCAGGTCCAGGAAGATGTCCGCCGCCGGTGGCTCCTTCCCGCGGAGTTGGAAGCTGAAGTCCCGGGTCCGATAGGCGAGGTGGGCGACGTTCCGCAGCCGGTCGGTATCGGCCGGCGCAAGGCCCAGCGTGTCCCGCACGTCCTGGCCGTGCGCCCAGGTCTCCATCAGGCGAGCGGTGGCCATCGACAACGCGCTCATCGGCGGCCCGAACCAGGGCAGCCGGCCGCCCTTCGGTACCTGCCGCAGAGCCGTCTCGACGGCGCGCCGGCCATCCCGCCAACGGCCGAGCAGCCCGGCCGGCGGCGTCGACGCACCCTGCGCCGCGGCGATGTCCACGAACTCCGTCGGCCGCTTACGGGCCGAGGCCCGCACCGCGGCGAAGGCCGCATCGCCGGCGGTCGACAGCAGCACCATCTCATCGGTCCAGGCCAGGTGAGCGATCTGGTGAGCGATGGTCCAACCGGCTGCCGGCGTGTCCCTGGCCCAGTCCTCGTCGGGCAGTGCGGCGACGATGGAGTCCAGCTCGGCGGATTCGTCGGCCAGGTCGTCGAAGGCGGTTCGCTGCACGGTCACGGACTCTCCGTTCTTTCGGTAACCCCGGTCCGTCACCGTAAGCTCGCCAGACGTGCCATCACCACCACCCGAACCGCCGGCCCGGAACCCGGATGACGGCGGGCCCGACGCCGCCCGGCTCAATCGCGCCCAGCAGCAGGCGATCGACCAGCTGCTGCGCACCGTTCCGATGGCCGACGAGCTGGGACAGCTGTTCGCCCGCAAGGGTTTTCAATTGCACCTGGTGGGTGGATCCGTGCGCGACGCTCTGATCGGCCGTCTGGGCAACGATCTGGACTTCACCACCGACGCCCGGCCGGAGCAGATACTGGGCATCGTCCGGCCGTGGGGAGACGCGACCTGGGAGACCGGCATCGAGTTCGGCACGGTCGGCGTCAGCAGGGGTAAGTACCTCATCGAGATCACCACCTTCCGTAGCGACGTCTATGACGGCGCCACCCGCAATCCGCTGGTCACCTTCGGCGACACCCTGCACGACGACCTGAAGCGCCGTGACTTCGCGCTCAACGCGATGGCGGTCTCGGTGCCGGGGCACGAGTTCGCCGACCCCTTCGGGGGGTTGAAGGATCTGGCCGCACGGCGGCTGGACACTCCTGGAACACCGGAGCAGAGCTTCACCGACGATCCGCTCCGGATGCTGCGCGCGGTTCGGTTCGCAGCTCAGCTGGGCGTCACGCTCGCACCGCGGGTGCGGCGGGCGATCGCGGCGATGACCCCCCAGATTGCGCGGATCACCATCGAGCGGGTCCAGGCGGAATTGGCCAAGCTGATGCTGGCGCCCAATCCGCGGGCAGGGCTGAGCCTGCTCGTCGACACCGGCCTGGCCGAGCAGGTGCTTCCGGAGCTGCCCGCCCTGAAGTTGGAGCGGGACGAACATCACCAGCACAAGGACGTCTATCAGCACAGCCTCACCGTGCTGGAGCAGGCCATTGCGCAGGAGGAGAACGGTCCCGACCTGGTACTGCGGCTGGCCGCGCTGCTGCACGACATCGGTAAGCCGGCAACTCGGAGGTTCGAGCCCGGTGGCGGCGTCAGCTTCCACCACCACGAGGTGGTCGGCGCCAAACTCGTGCGAACACGCTTGCGTGCGTTGAAGTTTCCCCATCAGATCACCGATCAGGTCGCCGACCTCACTTTCCTGCACCTGCGGTTCCACGGATATTCCGGCGGCGAGTGGACCGACTCGGCGGTCCGCCGGTACGTCACCGATGCCGGCGAGCTGCTGCCCCGGCTGCACAAGCTCGTGCGGGCCGACAGCACCACCCGCAACCAGCGTCGACGCGCGGCGCTGCAGGCCGCATATACCTCACTGGAAGAACGGGTCGCGAGGTTGGCGGCGGCCGAGGATCTGGCCAGGATCCGGCCCGACCTGAACGGCAACGAGATCATGCGGCTGCTGAACGTGCGGGCCGGCCCGGTGGTCGGTCGGGCCTGGAAGTTCCTCAAAGAGCTGCGGATGGAGCGCGGTCCGCTGGATCCCCAGGTGGCGGAGGCCGAGTTGCTGGCCTGGGCACGACGCGAGGGAGTGATGGGGCCGCCGGCCTGACGTGCTGGCCGAGTTGGCAGTAGCCAAGTCCTGGTCGCCTCAGCGGAGTGCACATAACCGCCCGAGTTGGGCAGTTCGGTGTCGTGTAGTGGTGTTCTGCGGTCGATAACCGCCCGAGTTGGGCAGTTCGGTGTCGGGTAGTGGTGTTCTGCGGTCGATAACCGCCCGAGTTGGGCAGTTCGGTGTCGGATAGTGGTGTTCTGCGGTCGATAACCGCCCGAGTTGGGCGGTGGGGCGCCCCCGCCCGCCCCGGCCCGGCCCGGCCCGAGTGCATTTACTGCCCGAGTTGGGCGGTAACCAGGACGAGGGATCACCCAAGCGGCGGCGCATGGGACGGCGCGGTTGTCATGGGGAGCAGTGCCCCTCATCAGGGTCCTCGGAGCGCCAGGAACCGGGGCACTGCCCGTACCGTCCGAATACCGGGTGTACACATGAACCACCGAAGGGGCGAACTCCGGTATGGCGAACATCAGCTTTCACTACGGACACGGCGGCGATACGGTCGCGCAGCTGAAGGCCGTGGTCGACCTGGACGGCGATGGTCATGCCGATGCCGGCCTCATCGATTTCCCGGGCTCGTCTGGCGCTGGCCGGGACATCGCGTTCGATTCCAACGGCGACGGCAAGGTCGACCTGATCCTGGTGGACGCCGACGGCGACGGCAACTACGACACCGGTTACAGCGATCCCGGCGGGTCCGGTGCCTGGGCCGCCCACTCGCCGATGGAGGCAGGGCGGCTGTTAACTATGTTCCCCGAGCTGGGCGATGCGCCCGATCCCGCGCCGCTACCGGGGGCCGAGCATGTCGGGGACCCTGCCGCCGGGAGTCCGACCGCCGGAGGCTCGCCAGCTGCTGCTGATCAGTCGCCCACTCATCCCGCGCCGGCTCATGCGGCGCCCGCTCATTCGGCCCCCGCGCATCCGGCGCCCGCCGAACCCACCGGCTCCGACCACGGCGCCGCCGCCAGCTCACAGAATCAACAGAATCATCCGAGTGCCGCTTCCGGTACGGGCGAAGGCGAGGTCGCGCCGAAGACCGCGGACGATCCCCAGGCCGCCGGCCCGGCGGATGCCCCTGTTGCCGGCGATCAGCCGGCGAGCCCGGCCGCTCCCGGCGATTCGGCGGGGGGCGACGGTGCCGGGACCGCGGGCCCACCGCAGGACAAGAGCAGCGCGGCCGAGGCCCCGGCGGATCAGGTCCCGGCGGATCAGGCTCCGGCGGATCAGGCCCCGGCGGATCAGGCCCCGGCGGATCGTCCCGTCACCGACCCGGCCCCCACCGATCTCGCCCCTGGTGGAGACCACATCCAGACGAACGAGACGTCCGGCGATACGGCGGAGGTCGCGCAGTCGACCGATTCGGCGACCACTGATCCGCCGGCCGCCGACCAGCCGTCGGCCGATCTATCGGTCGACCAGCGCGCGGAGGGCGAGTTGTCGTACACCTTCGGAGACACCGAGTACTCCAACCTACCGAACGTCGACGTGGACGGCGACGGCACCCCGGACGGAGTGCTGCTCGACTTCGACGGGTCTGGGAACAAGGATGCGATCGCCTGGGATTCCGATGGTGACGGCGTGGTGGACACCATTCTGGTGTCAAGCGATCACGACGGCCACTATGACGAGGCCTACTACGACCGCGGGGGCGAGGGTCGCTGGAGCGTCACCGAGAAGGTGTCGATGACTGTCGGTCACCGCGGACATCAGACCGAGCACGCCGAGACGTCGGTGTCAGAGGCAGCGGTAACCGATGCGGCCGACCCGACCGATGGCGCCGCCGCCCACCAGGCCGGTCACCAGGTGACCCTGTGGTACTCGTTCGGCGACTCCTCGACGGCCACCCAGACCTACGCCGGCGTCGCGGACACCGACGTCGACGGCGATGGCGTCAAGGACGGCATCGCGCTGGACTTCGACGGATCAGGCCACCGGGATGCGGTTGCCTGGGATTCCGACGGCGACGGCACAGTGGACACCATCCTGGTGTCGAGCCACCATGACGGGAAGTTCGACCTGGCGTACCACGATCCCACCGGCAACGGTCACTGGAGCGTCGCAGAACCGATCAACGGTGACGTGATGTCAGCGGGCGAGACGGACCGGAAGGCGGCTGACGACCAGAATGCCGGAGCCGAGAATGGCCATCCGCGCATCGGTCCCGGCAGCGACCACGCCATAACGGGCGGCGATCACACTGGTCCTGGCTCGAATCAGGACCACCCGGGGGCAGAGGGCGACGCGCACGCCGACCCCGGCGCGCCGGACAGTCACGCCGACGGCTCCAGCGCGCACGAAGGCACGCCTGCGCCCGAGCCCCCTGCCGACGATCCGTCCGACCCGGCCGGCACCAACGCCGGCTACGACGTCGGTAGCAACGACGACCCGTACGCCCATCTGGCCGACAACAACCACTCAGACGGATTCCTGCACGGCTGGCAGTTCTGATCTATCCGGCCCGGACGGCCCTGCGGTTCGGTCAGTCGGGCGCTCCCGGCGTCCGTCCGTGAGGTCGAACGCGATACGACGTCAGGTCGATGCGATGCGCGCGGCCGTCGGCGACTTCCGCCGTTCGTCGGGCAGATGAACGGCACGGCCGGCTGTGGGGGAACGGCCGCTGCACTCACTCAGGACGGCCCTGCTGGAAGTAAGTCGCTGAGGAGCGTTTCGACGCGCCGGCGGATGTCGTTGCGGAGTCGAAGGACGACCTCGATGTCCTTGCCGGCGGGATCCTCCAGTTCCCAGTCTTCGTAGCGCTTCCCGGGAAGGATCGGGCAGGCGTCGCCGCAGCCCATGGTGATCACGACGTCGGAGACGTCGACGACGTCGGTTGTCAGGATCGTCGGACTGCCGGTGGAGATGTCGATACCTTCTTCGGCCATCGCCGTGACGGCGACGGGGTTGACGGCGGCAGCGGGGATGGAGCCGGCGGAGCGGACCTCGATCCGACCCTCGGCCAGGGCGGTGAGGTAGCCGGCGGCCATTTGGGAGCGGCCGGCGTTGTGCACACAGACGAACAGAACGGTGGGCTTGCCGGTGGTCTTGGTCACGCGGTGTCCTCCTTGCTGGCAGGGTGCGGGGTGCGTTCTGAGCACCTCGGTGCCGGGTCAGGAGCGGACCCGCGTGGGCAGCGCCCGCGTCCCCCACCAGTAGCCGAAGGCGGCCAGCAGGTAGACGACCGTGACGATCAGCGGCGCGGCCAACCCGTGGCCGTCGGGCGGCACCACCAGAACGCCGATGGCGAACGCGCCGACGTAGAAGACGTTGTTGGCAGTGTCGTAGACGGCGAACACTCGGCCGACGTGGTCGTCGTCGGAGTCGGCCTGCGCGACGGTGTCCGCACAGACCTTGGCCGCCTGGTAGCTGAAGGCCAGGACGAACGCGGTGAGCAGCGTCATCGGCTCGGTGAACCGGCTGCCGGCTACCAGAACCACCAGCGCGGACACCACCAACAGGGTGATCAGATACCCGCGCAGCCCGATGCGTCTGGCGAACCAGGACGTCGACACCGCGCCCAGCAACAGTCCGATCCCGGACACCACCAGCACCTGGCCGATGCCGGCCACGCCGGCGGCGAAGATCCCGCCGCCGCGGAAATCGTGCTGGAAGAGCAGCAGTACCAGCAGGGTGGCCAAGCCGAAACAGAACCGCACCAGCACCACGACGCCGATCGCCAGCCCGACGGTTTTCCGCTTCAGCACATGCGCCAGTCCCGCGCCCAGGCCCTGCAGTATTGCGAGCAAGGTCTGCGGCGGCTCGTCGGTGGCGTCCGGTCCCAGATCCTGCCGGCCGAACTTCGCCGACGTCCAGGCCGCCAGCAGGTAGAAAACGATCACACTGCAGGTGACGACGGCGATCGGGACGTGCGTCTGGCCGATCAGCGCCCGTAGCCCGAACGCGATGCCACCGCCGAGCAGAGTGGCGATCGATCCCACGGTGGTGGATAGCGAGTTAGCCCCGGTCAACGAGTCGTCGGGGACAGTGTGCCGGACGCTCGCCGACAGTCCGGACCCGACGAACCTGGATGCACCGGTCACGAACAGCGCAGCGGTGAACAGCACCGTCCGCGGAGCGTCCAGAGCGATGGCGACCACCACGATCAGCACCAGCGCGCAGCGGGCCAGGTTCGACCAGACCAGCACCTGCCGGCGGCTCCACCGGTCGAGCAGCGCACCGGCGAACGGCCCGAGCACCGAGTACGGCAGCAGCAGCACCGCGAAGCCGGCCGCGATCGCGGTGGCATCGGCCTGCCTCTCCGGACTGAACAGCACCGCACCGGCCAGCGCAGCCTGGAAGGCGCCGTCGCCGAGAGCACCCAGCAACCGCGCGGTCACCAGCAGCCGCAGCCCGCGCAGCGACAGCAACGCCCTCGGCCCGCGGACCGACGGGTGGCGGTCGTCGGGCGGCAGGCGCTCCGCCTCGTTGCCGATCCGCTGGCTGCTGCTCACGGACCGACGCTACGTGAGATCGGTGTGCTCTGACGATGGCTCCACATCGACGCCGGACGCGACAGCTGCACCGTCAGGGGGCGCTCTCGGGTCGGCTGCTCGGCGGGCCGATCGGCGGCAACCGCGTCGGGCGCGGGAGCCGGTAGATGATGCCCGAGTGAGGAAAACGCGGTTGACGCCCGGCAGACCGCTCCGCCGGGTCGACGGCGAGCCATCGTTGCCGCTGGCATCGAGCAGTTGGCCGGGGTCGATCCCCGCCGTCCGCCAGATTCTCCATCAGGGGCTCGATCTCGGGGCGCTGACGGTGCTCGTCGGTGAGAACGGCAGCGGTAAGTCCACTCTGGTCGAGGCGATCGCCATGGCGTTCGGGATGTCGGCCGAAGGCGGATCGACAGGCGCACGGCATTCGACCCGCTCGACGGAATCGCCGCTGTCGCAGCATCTGCGGCTCGCGCGAGGTATCGGCGGCGCCCGCTGGGGCTTCTTCCTGCGGGCCGAGACGATGCACGGTTTCTACAGCTACCTGGAGGCCAATCCGCCCAAGGGAGCCGAGTCGCGGTTCCATGAGATGTCGCACGGCGAATCGTTCCTGGGAATCCTGGCCAGCCGGTTCACCGGTCCCGGTCTGTACGTGCTCGACGAACCCGAGGCTGCCCTGTCGTTCCAGAGCGTCTTGGCCCTGGTGAACCTTCTGCGCGAGATCGCCGAAAGTGGCACCCGGCAGGCCGTGGTCGCGACCCACTCGCCGATCGTCGCCGCCACCCCTGGCGCCGATGTCTACGAAGTCGACGAACGGGGAATCCGGCCGGTCGCCTGGGAGGAGCTGGACCTGGTCCGGCACTGGAAGAGATTCATGCAGGATCCGCAGGCGTATCTCCGGCACCTCGACTGACGCGCGACACGCGGTGGAATGCCCGGAACCAGGTACTGGTGGCGCTGGGCGGCATCGACAACACCCAACCCCAGGAGAGCTGAACCGGCCCGCGAAACGAAGAACCGGGGCGGGGCGACGCCGGCTGCACGCCCGTACGTCGACCCGCCCCGGTTCGACGGTGAGTAGCCGGAGGGTCAGCTTCGAACCGTGCGGCTCCGGCCACCTACGCGGCTCCAGATCAGCAGCACGATGATCGCGCCGATGACGGCCCCGATGATGCCGGCCGGCTGGAGGAAGCCGTCCTGGGCGTCCTTGTGGAAGATGAGATACCCCAGGAACCCGCCGACGAACGATCCGACGATTCCCAGCACGATGGTCATCAGGATCGACATGTTCTGTCTCCCTGGGACGATCAGCCGGGCCAGAGCACCGGCGATCAAACCGATGACGATGATGCTGACGATGAGACCAACCATGATGTGCCGCCCTTTCGATGAGCGTGAGACGAACACCGGATCAGCCGGGTAAGGCTGATGATCAACATGTGCTGATCGAGATTCACTAAATCACCCCTAGGGCTGGTGCGTTACACCCCTAGGGAGGTTATTGTCGACAGCATGGCCGAGCCCCGGAACGCTCCGATCACCGTCGCACTGGTCGACGACTACGACGTGGTGCTGATCGGAGTCGCGAACATGCTCGAGCAGTACGCGGACCGGGTGGTGGTTGCCGAGATGGACACCAACAAGCCTGTCGACGATCCGGTTGACATCGTGCTGTACGACTCGTTCGCCCAGCCGGAGTCGGACTTCGAGGAGATCGGCGTCCTGGTGGAAAACCCCCGTGCGAAGCGGGTGGTGGTCTACACCTGGAACTTCCATCCGGACCTGATCGAGAACGCCCGCCGGCAGGGTGTCCACGGCTATCTCTCCAAGACGCTGGCCGCCCGAGACCTGGTGGCCGCGCTGGAAGCGGTGCACGCGGGCCAGGTGGTGGTGAGCGATCCGCCGATGCGGACCCGCAGCGCCAAGGGCAACTGGCCAGGCCGGGCCGAAGGGCTCACCGACCGGGCGTCGGAGATCCTGGCGCTGATCACCCAGGGAAAGAACAATGCCGAGGTCGCCGCGCTGACGTTCCTCAGCCCTAACACCGTGAAGTCCTACATTCGGACGATCTACCGCAAGATCGACGTCGCGAGCCGCACCCAAGCGGTGTTGTGGGGTGTGGACAACGGTTTCAGCCCCGACCACCACCGCATCGACCACTGGCGCGGCGGACCGTGACGTCCGTGCCAGGATCGAGCACCGGTTCTCCGGCCGCGCGCTCGGTTGGCAGAATCGACCGATGACTCCGCGCCTTGCCCCTGGGCTGCTGCTGGTCGCCAGCCCGGAACTGGTCGATCCGCCGTTCCGGCGGACGGTGGTGCTGCTGCTCGCCCATGGCGATGAGGGCAGCGTCGGGGTGGTGCTCAACCGGCCGAGCGAGACGTCGGTACAGAACGTGCTGCCGGCCTGGGACCGGTGGGTGACCCGTCCCCGCGCCATGTACTACGGCGGACCGGTGGCCACCTCGTCGGCCCTGTGCGTCGGGGTGCGCCGGGCCGGTTCCTCTCAGCCGCTCGGTTCCATGCAGGACGAGATCGATGCGTTGCTCGACCCGGTCGGCCCGCCGCTGGCCCGGGTCTCCGGGGAGCTGGTTCTCGTTGACCTCGAGGCGGAGCCGCAGCGCACCGTCGAGGCGCTGCGCGGGGTCAGGATCTATGCCGGCCACGCCGGGTGGGGCCCGGGTCAGCTGGATGCCGAGATCACCCAAGGCTCTTGGTACGTACTGGCTTCCGACTCCGACGACATCCTGATCGACGCCGGCGTCGACCTGTGGTTCCGGGTACTGCGCCGGCAAGGTCTGCCGTTGGCCCTTGATGCCTATCAGCCGATCGAAGCCTCACTGAACTGACGCGGCTCAGTCGTCGATCCAGGGTCCGTCCGGAGCGGCCTCGAAGAACAGGCCGATCTGCTCCGGCCCAGGGGCGAATGTCTGTGCCGCCATCAGCATCAGCATCGCCGCGCCGATCATGTTCTTCTCGTCCGCCAGCGCGGTCTTCCGGGACACGCCCTCCTCCACCTCAGCGTCCGCCCAGCCGTCGACGGTCACCGCCGGGAACGCCTCGACGACGGAGAGCCAGGCGTCGGATTCGTCGCGGACCACCGACGCCCGCACGCATGGCGGCCCCATCTCGATCTGACCTGGCCCGGCGAAGATGACCGCCTCGCCGCGTCGGGCGGCAGCGATCAGCGTCAGCCGGATCCGCTCGTGGAACTCGTTGGGCGGCACCGGCAACGTCGCTTCGTCGATCATGGTGACCGGCCACTCGTCGTCATCCAGCCCACGCAGCACGAACCGCTGCTGATCGACCACCAGACACTGCGCCGTCGCGCCCTCGCCGGCCTCCCGGCGTGGCAGCGCGCCGTTCCCGACCTTCGCGGCCAGAGTCGCCGGCACCCGCCAGATGACGCCGGAGCCGGCGGCGTCGTAGGTGGTCAACCGGTCCCCGTAGGGCACGGCCACGGTGGTCAGCACGAGTGCGTCCTCGTCGGCGATGCCGGTTTCCCCAGCGGCGGAACTCTCGTCGGCGGAGTGCCTGGCGGCGGTACCTGCGTCCCTCGAGGCGTCGGTCGCCACGTGCCTGCCGGCTGTCGCGGTGCCGCCTGCCGTCGCGGTGGGGGTGACGTCGGTGTCGGGATGCTGGTCCTGGCTGTGGTGTGGGATGGTCTTGTCCTTCGTTCGACGGTAGGACGTGTGGATGATCAGGCCGGTGAGCCGCTACCGCTTCCGGTCCGGGCGGGTGCGTTCGCAGTAACGCCCCTGGTCAGACCGGCGCAGCCACCGGAGCCGCAGACACACCCGTCACACCCGGACGGCCTGCCGACCGGCTCCGCCAGGGCGGCCGCCGCGCGCTCCCCGAGTGATCCGCCGACGACCAACAGCAGCGCGCCGCCGATCAACGAGACCAGGAACACCACCAGTGTCGAGGCGAGCGGGAGGCGCAGGCCGGGGACCAGTGCCGCACCCACCGCGAAGACGAAAGCGGCGGCGATGCAGACCGGTGCGGCCACCCGGTTGGCAACGGCGAACGCCCGATCCGAGGACGCGGCGGCCCGGCCGTGCACGCCGAGCCTGCCCGCGCGGGCCAGGCTGCCGGTCCGTCCGCGGACACCAGCCACCAGCGCGGCTGCCGCCGGAACCGCCAGCAGGATGCCGAGCGGCACCGTGAGCAACCAGGAAGCGGACGTCGGCACGGGTCAATGGTAGGGGCAAATCCCTGAGCGGACTGTCGGACCGGGTTGCCATGCTGACCGGGTGCAGTCCTGGATCGACTCGATCGCACCGGTGCTGGAGCCCCCGGCCGGTCAGCCGATCCTGCACGCCGATGCCGACGCCTTCTTCGCATCGGTGGAGGCCAGGGATTCACCGAAACTCCTCGACAGACCGTTCGCGGTGGTCACCGATCTGCTGGCTGGAGTCATCGCCTGTCCCAACTGCCCGGCGCGTGCCTACCGCGTCCAGGGCGGGATGACGATCCATCAGGCCGCGAGTCGGTGCCCGAACCTGCAGGAGATCCTCACGGCCGCAACAGTTCCAGCGTGGAGCGACTCTCGGGCCGGGGGCAGCTCGCCTCCCGTGTCGAGGTGGTGGTCCGTTACGACGACGAGCAGAGCACGGCCGCCCGGTCAGCGCTGACGGTGCCAACCGACGATGAGGCCGCGATCCATCAGGTGGCCGCGGACCTGTTGCGCCGCACCGGCTTCGCGCAGGACGGGCGAGGCGTTCATCGGGTCGGGGTGGTGCTGACGCTGCATCGGGGCCGGCAGCCGTATCAGGACCAGCCGTCGCTGTGGTGACAGGTGCGCAGATCGTGGCGCTCTGCCGGACGCTGCCAAGGTCCGAGCAGGCGCTGGTGCGCGATCGGGTCAAGTTCCGGGTACGCGGCATCGTCTACGTGTCGATCTCGCCCGACGAGGCATCGATGGGTTTCGGCTTCCCGAAACTGGAGCGCGACGGCCTGATCACCGCCGAGCCGGAGAAGTTCTTCCTGCCGCGCACCTCTGATCTGCGCTTCCACTGGGTGTGCGCCCGGTTGGCCGCCCTCGACCATCCAGAGATGCGGGAGCTGATCATCGACGCGTGGGCCATGGTGGTGCCGAAGAAGGTGGTCCGGGAGTTCTGGAACAGGCATGAGTCGAGGCACTGACCTGCCGTGCCGGATGATGCCCGCGACCCGGATCCTGGCCGTTCGCCGCATCCGCTCCTACGATGCCTAGGGTGACGGACCCGCCCGATATCACTGAGGTCGACACCGCGCACGGTCCGGCCAGGGTCCACCTGCACCGGCCGGGCAGCGCTCCCACCGGCCTGCTGGTGCTCGGCCCCGGCGCCAGCGGCGGGGTGACGGCGGCTGATCTGCGGGCGGCGACCGAGGTCGGGCTGGATGCCGGGGCGGTGGTGGCACAGGTCGAACAGCCGTATCGGGTGGCCGGCCGGAAGGCGCCGCCGCCGGCGCCGCAGGTGGACGCGGCCTGGATCGCCGTCGTTGCGCAGCTGAGAGCGGAGTTCGGGCCGATCCCCCTGGTCACCGGCGGACGTTCGTTCGGTGCCAGGGTCGCGTGCCGCACCTCGTCGGTGACCGGCAGCGACGGCGTTCTGTGCCTTGCCTTCCCGACGCATCCGCCGGGCCGGCCGGAGAGGTCCCGTCAGCCGGAGCTGTCGTCGGTCACCGTCCCTACGCTGGTGATCCAGGGCGAGCGCGATCCGTTCGGGATGCCGGACGGCTCGGACAATTGCCGGGTGGTGGTGGTGGCCGGCGATCACAGCCTGAAGAAGGAACTGCCGGCGATCCGCGCGGCCATCGCCAACTGGCTACCGCAGGTGATGGGCGGCCACGCCTGGCCGGCGTGACCGCCAACCAACGATCGGCTGCGCTGGCCGCCGCCCGACTGCACCATCCCACCCGGTTCGCCACCACCAAAGATCCGAAGATCCTGGACCTGCCACCCGCGGCCTGGATCAACGAACCACCCAAGGAGGACACCACCGCAGCCTAGAAATCGGAATAGCTGCTTGCCCCGTAGCGTGCCGTTGTTACGATGCTAACAAGACCGCTGAAAGAGGTGTTCGCGATGAATCGGTTGATCCGTCGGATCATGCAATACATCCAGTCACCGTCCGGGCAGCGGCGGCTGCAGGACGCCCGTCGGCACCTGGACACCCCCGACAACCGGCGCCGCCTCGAGCAGCTACGGCGCCGCCTGAGGCGGCGTCGATGACCCAACGGGCACCAGCCGCAGAACGGTGGCTGCTGGTCACCGTCAGCCTGTCCGCCGGCCAAGCCTCGCTGCGGGTACACGTGTGGCGGAAACTGCGGTCCCTGGGCGCGGTCTACTTGCAGTCCTCGGTGTGCCTACTGCCGGACCGACCGGCGGTGCTCAAAGAGGTTCGACGGCTGCTGGACCGGGTCAACCACGAGGGCGGCAACGGCCGAATGCTGCACCTTCAGCTCACCGACCCCACCGAGGTCCACTGGCTACGAGCGGAGTTCGACGCCGCCCGTGACCAGGAATACGGTGAAGTCCTGGAGCGGTTACCGGCGCTCTCAGCCGAGATCGCCACCGAACGCGGCAAGGGCCGCACCACCTACGCCGAAGTCGAAGAATCCGAAGCCGACCTGGACCGATTCCACTCCTGGCTGGCCAAGATCGACAAACGCGACTACTTCCGGGCGCCGCTTGGCACCCAAGTTCGTGAGGCGGTCGCCGAGGTCGCCCGCGACCTGGAAGCCTTCGAAGCCCAAGCGCTGGACGCAGAGGGTCCCACCACCGGCGGCCCCGCACTCCGCGTGGTCAAGGATCACAAGAAACCGGCCAGTTCCTAAGCACATCCAGCTGGTACCCCTGCAGCGCAGCGGAACACCGGATACCACACGTACACCGGCGTGTTATGCCTGTAACATCAACAGTGTGGCCGGTGATCAACTAATGCTGAGGGGAGGCCCAAGGGTGACTCTGCGAGAAGACGACGGTGGATCGAACCTCAACTGGCTCACTCCGCAGACGCTGTTGACCCTGGGCGGCCTCGGCCTGGCGCTGCTGCTGGTGGCTGCGGTGATCGGCTGGCTGCTATGGCGACGACTGCGCCGCACCGGTGTGGTGAAACACGGCCTGGCCGAGTTGCGCACCGCGATCACCCGGCCCGGCCCGGCCCGCGATATCGCCCTCCTGCGTAAAGAAATGCGAGACAATCTGACCGCGACCCGACAGGTGCTGACCAACCTGCCCGATGCCCCGGTCGGCCTGGAGCTGCTCACCGCGCGACTGGACAGCGAGGCGGCCGCCCTGGATCAGATTCTGGCGCTGCTGGAACGTGAACCGGACCGAGCGCTGCTGGAGCAGACCCTCCCGCCGATACGCCTGCAGGTACATGCCCTGATCACCGGTCTAGGACAGATCCGCCGCACGGCGCTCACCCTCACCACCGACCTGCGCGGCTCTACCTCCGAGAAACTCCAGCAGGAACTCGCCGACCAGATCGCCGGCATCCAGGCAGGCGTGGCCGAAGTCCGCGAGATCAGCCACCGGAACGGACTAGGACCATGAGCACACCAGCCCGGATTCCGACCGACACGACGCCGTGGAACACCATCGAGCAGCCACTGGAACATTTATCCACCGCCGATGGCATCAGAAAAGACGAGCCGCACACACCGGAACGAGTCACCGATACCCACCCCGACCAGGCAATCGAAGTGCCGACGTGCCGATCCACCACCCAGTGTTCGCGCATCGTCCAGGGCGCGGGCCTTCAGGTCGGGCCTCCGCGATGACCGGCTCGTTCTGGTGGGATCTGCTGATCGGTATCGTCGGCGCGTTGATCCTGGCCTGGATCGTGCTGGTGATCGTGCTGGCCATCGCACGGCCACGGGGCGGTCTACTGCGGGAAGCGTTGCGGCTGCTGCCCGACGTGCTAAGGCTGGTGCGCCGCCTGGCGACCGACAAGACCCTGCCCCGCGGTGTCCGCATCAGACTCGGACTGCTGCTGATCTACCTGGCCTCACCCATCGACCTGATCCCCGACTTCATCCCCATCCTGGGATACGCCGACGACGCCATCATCGTCACCGCCGTCCTGCGCAGCGTGGTCCGCCGCGCCGGCCTGCCCGCGGTACGCGCCCACTGGCCCGGCACCGACGACGGCTTCGCCGCACTCGCCCGACTCACCGGACTGACCGAGCACCCAACCACCGACGAACGACCAAACCCCACATGAGCAGCATGACAGAGCCGCCCACGGCACAGTCAATGTCTGGACCGCGACCGATCGACCCAACAGTGGCAGGACAAGAGAAGTCCTACGCGCGTGCCCCTCTCTCTAATCCGCTCAACAGGGCCGCCACTCCTCGGATCTAGAACCTCGGCCGGCAGCCGCAGCAGCGAGAGCCGCCGGAAGACATGCGCCTGGGCGCGGCCGACCCACTTGGCAATGTTTCGCTTCGCATCGACGAGCAGCTGGAACGTCTCGACCGTTGTCTCAGGTCTGGAAGCTGCTGCTCCAGCAGCCACGTGCACGTTCCACGCATGGTCTTGGGGGCGTTGACCGTGACCGGACCTTCGGTCGCGAAAGCGCTGCAGCGGGCTCCATGAATTTCGGCCATAAGTTCGGCACACATCGAGTTCCGCTTGTTCCACATCCCGTCGAAATGACGGCGCATAAGCTCTTTGCCGACGTCCACAGTGACGTCCACAGCGGATCCTCGTCGCGCCGGCTGGGCCAGCTTCGGAAACAGCCACTCCCCTCTCTGTACCCGGCGGTCTCAGGACAGTCTTTCGCTGCTATCGATACAGCACCTACGCGGTTCATCTGGATGAGCTCGGCGACCGCGACCACCATTCACGGTTGCAGTGTCCGTGACGTCGCGGGTCCTCAACCCAAGTCGTGGCCCTTCATTGGGTCTGGCTCCCGGGTAGCTGGCGGGGGGCGATGGCCGCCGCCCCGTTGCGCAGCAGGTCCGTCAGGCTCAGCAGTGGGGTGTCGGCGGTCGCGCGGGCCTGCTCGTAGTGGGCAAGGACGTAGGGCGCGAAAATCGGTACCGCCAAGGTGACGTGACCGCGTTGTGGGGCGTAGATGTCGCCTTCGCGGATGAGGTCCTGCCGAATCCATGACAGCTCCTGCGCTGTCCGATCGAGAGTGGTGGCGATGACGTTGGTGGTGGCGAGGCCGCCGTGCACCGCGAGAGCGGCCAGGTATTCCATCTGACGGTCGGCCATCCGGTCCCAGCGCGGCCCGAGGGTGTGCCGGTCCAGGTCGGCCTCGATGCGCGGGAGCGCCTGGGTCACGTCGTCGGTGGTGATAGTGGTCGGGCCGGGCGCGGTGGTCCACACCGTGTGGGCGAACTGCTGCAGGTGCGCCGGGTAGCCGCCGCTGGCCTTCACCACTGCCGCGGCTGCGTCCGGATGCCAGCTGACGCCGATCCGGCGGCCCGGTTCGATGATCGCGTAGGCAGCGTCAGCGTCGGTCAGCGTCACCGACAATTGCTCGAGGACGAACAAGCGGTCCGGGTGGGTCACGCCGGCTGCGCGGAGCACCTCCGGGGTGTGAGGCAATCCCGTGCCGGCAAAGACCACCGCCGACCGCGGATGATCCACGTTGAGCCGCTGCAGGGTCGCGGCCAGCAGCGCGAGATCGGAATGCGAGGCGACCTGGACCTCGTCGACCGTGATCAACAGCCCACCGTTCGGGGCATCCTTGCGCACCTCGGATGCCAACTGGTCCAGCGCATCGGCCAGGGTGCCCGGATCCAGCACGCTGCTGGCGCCCCGGCGGGCGTGGGTACTGAGGCTGGCGGTCACCCCGGCGACACCCACGCTGATCCCGGCGATCCGCTCGAACGCGATCTTCGCCCTGGTCCATGGCCCGGCCTGATCTGCGATCATCCGTTCGGCCCGTTGTAGCAGGGACTCCACCAGGCCGGCGTGCCCGGCCACGGCCTGCAGGTTCACCACCTCGAATCCTGCCTGCGCGGCCAACGCGCCGTAGGTGGTCAACGTGACCGTCTTACCGACGCCCCGCGGGCCGACCAGGATGACATCTCGGGCGCGGGCGCGGCCGACCGACGAGACCTCGTTCAGCCCGAGGACCAGCTCGTGCAGCACCGTGTCGCGACCGGCGAGCACCGGTGGTAGCGTGCCGGCACCCGGCGTGTAGATGCTCTTCTCCATCCCTTGCCCTCTCCCCTATACAGACCTATAGAACGGGCGTTGTATAGGACAGTATAGGTGGCGCCGGTCGTTCACCGGGGATCAGGGCGCCGAATGGCCCAACACGGGAGTACGACGGCAGTAGCCAACCCGTTTCTCCGGCCCGCCGCCCGCTGGACTTCCCGCACCCGCGGGCGATGGTCGTCGCAATGCCATACCCTCGATCAAGGTCATCAATTCGGGTGGCGTTCGGCGGCCGGCTTGATCCGTCTGCGGTGACCGCCCGGCCGGCCGCACCTCTGCCAAGCACCAACAGCGGCGAGCGGTTCGCTCAGGCGCACCAGGCCTCCCAGTCCTTGGGCATCGGCCGCAAGACCGGGTAAGGTGGCGCGCTGAGCGCGGCGGGATCGCACCCGCTGCGGTGGCCGAGGCCGAGCGGAGTAACCGGTACTTGTCGCTGCTGGAACGGGAACGGATCGCGTCGCTGCGCGAGAGTGGGCACAGCGTCCGCGAGGTCGCCCGCCGCCTTGGTCGTGCACCCTCGACGGTCAGTCGGGAGGTGCGCCGCAACCTGTGCGCGCATGATCATGGTGTCTATGACGCGCACCTGGCGCACGGGCGGGCCCGGCAGGCGGCCCGCCGTGAACGTGAAGGCGTCCTGGCGCGCGAGGGTGAGTTATGTGCGCTGGTGCAGGACAAGCTGGAGCAGCAGTGGAGCCCGCAGCAGATCGCGGCCTGGCTCAAGCGTGAGTACCCCGACCGAGCCGAGTGGCAGGTGTGCCACGAAACGATCTATCAAGCGGTTTATTTCGGTGGAAAGCGTGGCCTGTCAAGGGAATTGCTGACTCACCTGCGCACGGGACGACCGTTACGGAAGCGTCGACGCCAGGCTCAAGAGCGTTCTCCCCGTTATGTGGCACCAGCGAAGCTGATCAGTCAACGGCCCGCTGTCGTCGAGGAGCGATCACGAATCGGGGACTTGGAAGGCGACCTGATCGTCGGCCGCCTGACCGGGTCCGCGATTGGCACGCTGGTCGATCGCACCTCACGGTTGGTGCGGTTGGTCCATGTGCCAGCCGGTCATCGCAGCGAAGCCTTCGCCGCGGCGTTGACCGCAGCGACCGCTTCATGGCAGCCGGCCGAGCGCAAGACGCTGACGTGGGACCAGGGCGGCGAGATGGCGCACCACCACACCGTGGCTAATCTGTTCACGGAGGGCATCTACTTCGCGCCGCCGGGCACCCCGTGGCTGCGCGGGACGAACGAGAACGGTCTGCTGCGGCAGTACTTCCCGACTTGTATTGCATCAGCGGTGTCGTGGTCGGATTGCAGTCCGTAGCGTGCCGTAGGACATTGGCCGGGCTGACTCGAGTACTTTCTGCCGCCTTCTGGCTGGCTCGCTTTGGGTGTGTCGTCCCGGCCGGTGTCCGTTCGCGGCTTGACTCAACAGAGGCGTGTGACGAGGTGCTCAGCGGGCTCTCTCGAAGTCGGACTGTCAGTCGCGACTCACCATCCACTGGCGGAACGAGAGGGGCACGGTCGAGATGATGGTTATCGGTGTCGACCCGCACAAGAGCACGCACACGGCAACAGCGGTGGACCCGCAGACGAACCGGCCGGTCGCCTCGGTCCGCATCCAAGCCAGCCTGGCCGAATACCGTCGGATGCTGACGTGGGCGCGGCAGTTCGACGAGCGACGGTGGGCGGTGGAGAACGCCGAGGGCCTCGGACGGCATCTGTCATCGTGGCTGCTGGCCCGGGGCGAGCAGGTCGTCGATGTTCCGACGACCGCGACCGCCAGAGTGCGACAGCTGTCCCGCGGCGGTGGCCGCAAGAACGACCAGATCGACGCCGCAGCAGCGGCCAGCGTGGCCGCGCTAGAACGGTGAGTATCTTCACTTGGGCCGAAACGATGCTGGCATAGGTGGCCTCGATGGCCGCAGGCCCGGCTGCCCCAGCAGGTCCCGCAACGGTCCGGTCTTGTCCTCGATGTGGTGCAGACGGGCCGCCCGCAGCGCCGATGCCACCCGACTGCGGGTGAGCTTGGCGGCCTGGCCGGGCCCGGTGCCCGGCCCAGCAGGATCAACGCATCGGCGGCGGCCAGGTCCGGGAATGCTTGCACCGCAACAGGAAAGAACTCATTCAACGCCGATCGCAGCCGCAGCACATGCCGGGTCCGCTCCCAGATCGCGGTCTGATGTGCCCGGGCAAGCAACTTGACCCCGTCGGCCAGATCACTGTCCCCGGCGATCAGTCGGTGATGAGCGGAGTCCAAGCGAACGATCTCGGCCAGCACATGCGCGTCCCCGGCGTCGCTCTTGGCCCCGGAGGTGCAATGCCGTTCACGGTAGCGGGCCGCCGACAGCGGGTTGATCGCGTACACCTGGTAGCCGGCCGCCCGCAATGCCACCACCCACCCGCCGCGGTCGGTTTGGCACCGAGCGACTCGGCGACCGGATGGCTGCCGACGGTGAGCGCCGGAAACCCGGCCCCCACGGCGAGCCCCGCAGACCACGCGTCCCAGACGGTGGGCAGCACCAGCGGACGGGTCTGGTGCAGCTCCTGGAGAACGCGGGCGCGCTCGATGAGCGCAGAACGGTCAAACGATGTGGTCACGGGTGATCTCCCAGCGTCTGCGGCACGGCAGCGGGTTCGGGCGCATACCGTGCTGGATTGTGACGCTTTCCAGCCACTCCATCAAGCTGGTGCCGCTGACGGCGAAGATCATTCGAAGGCGCCTGAAGCAGGCCGAGTTCTCCATCGACATCATCGGGATCGACCGGCCGGTACGGTTCGGCAGCGAGTGGCCGGGCGACCTTCTCGGGATGTTTCCGGTGTTCGCGTCGGCGCTCTCCGGCAACGAGGCAGTGCTGGGCCAGTACGTCGTCGTCGACGTCGAACGGTCGCTCGCAGTGGGAGCGGTCGGCATCCTCGGCGAGGTGACATCCGCCCGCTCCGTAGAGATCGGCTACGGCATGAACCGCTCTGAATACGGCCGCGGCTACGCTGCGGCAGCGGTCGGCCTGTTGGTGCGCGGCCTGCTGGAGCGGCGAGCACTGCCAACCCGCATCGCGGAAGTGACTGCCAGGACGGCTGTCCACAATGTCGCCAGCGCGCGGGTGCTGGAGAAGAACGGGTTTGTGCGGACCGGCACCGATCACAACGACGAGGACGGGGAACTCGTCACCTGGGCGCTGCAACGTGACGGGGGGCAATCTCGATGAGTGTGGTGCGGCAGAGGACCTCAAGCCGGATCGATCGCGGCTGTGGCGGATTCCTCGCCGGCGAACTGGGTGGGTCGGGCGTGGCACTCTGGGAACCTGCGCACCCCGGCGCTGCGTTGGGGGTGTGAACACCATCCGCACCGACCAAGGGACATCACATGGCGATCTGGAACCAGCTCCGTCAGGCAGCACAGGGCATGCAGGCCCAGCTGGTGGCGAAGAAGAACGATCTCAAGAGCGGCTCGTTCCGCGACGCCAGCATGGCGATGTGCGCGCTGGTGGCCGCCGCCGACGGCACCATCGACGCCGACGAACGGCGCAAGGTCGCCGGCCTGATCACCAGCAACGACGTACTCGCGAACTTCCCGGCCGACGACCTCAAGGCAAAGTTCGACGGCTATGCCAACAAGCTGGAGTCCGACTTCGACTTCGGCAAGGTCAGCGTGCTGCAGGAGATCGGCAAGACCAAGAAGAAGCCGATCGAGGCCCGCGCCGTCATCCAGATCGGGATCATCATCGGCGGCGCAGACGGCAATTTCGACGACAACGAGAAGAAGGCCGTCAAGGACGCCTGCTTCGCGGTCGGGCTGGATCCGACCGAGTTCGACCTTTGAGTAGAGCCGCCCGGGCGCTCTGCCCGGTGCAGGTGGGGCGTTACTTGGTGAGGTCGACGGGGTGTGCGTCCGGCACACCGTCCTGGTCGTTGTGCGCTTCCAGTTCACACAATCGTCTGTAGGTGTTGTTGCGGGACCGCAAGACCATCGAGGCCAGCACCGCTGCGATGAGCGATCCGATCAGCACACCGACCTTGACGTGCTCATCGGACGGGCTGCCGACTCCGAACGCCAGATCTCCTATCAGCAGCGACACGGTGAAGCCCACCCCGGCGAGCATCGAGATGCCCAGCACGTCTGTCCAGGACAACTCGTCATCGAGCTCGGCCCTGGTGACCTTGCTCATCAGCAGTGTCGATCCGAAGATGCCGATGGTCTTGCCGGCCACCAGCGCCACGATGATCCCGATGGTGACCTGATCCGCCAGTGAGTGGCCAAGACCGGACAGGCCACCGACGGTCACGCCGGTCGACAAGAACGCGAACACCGGCACCGCGAAGCCCGAGGACAGTGGCCGCATCCGGTGCTCGAAATGCTCCGCAAGACCGGGTCCGGCGTCCGGTCCGCCGGTCTGCTCACTGCGCAGCACGGGTACCGTGAACGCCAGTAGCACTCCGGCGACTGTGGCATGGATCCCGGAGGCATGCACCAGTGCCCATGTCACCACCGCAAGTGGCATCAGCAGGTACCAGGACCGGACCCGGCGTTGCACCAAGATCGCGAACAGGGTCAGCGGGACGAGAGCCACGAGCATCGGCACCGGGGACAAGGAACTCGTGTAGAACACCGCGATGATGGTGATCGCCAACAGGTCGTCCACTACCGCCAACGTCAGCAGAAACGTCCGTAAACCCGACGGCAGATGTGTACTGATCACGGCGAGAACCGCTAGTGCGAAAGCGATATCGGTGGCCGCAGGGATGGCCCACCCTTGCAGCTTGTCGCCGTCACCCAGGTTGAACAGGACGTAGAGCAGCGCGGGCACAACGACGCCACTGACGGCTGCTACGACAGGGATGGCGGCGCGGCGTGGGTCGCGAAGATCGCCGGCGACGAACTCCCGCTTCAGTTCCAGGCCGGCGACGAAGAAGAAGATCGCCAACAGACCATCTGAGGCCCACTGGCCGGCGGTGAGGTCCAGATGCAGGGATCGGACACCGAAGGTGGTGTCCCGTACTCGGGCGTAGGACTCCGACCACGGGGAGTTCGCCCAACTGAGAGCGAGCACCGCGGCGGCCAACAGCAACGCCCCACCGACAGTCTCCTTGCGGAGGATCGCCGCCACCCGGTTGGCCTCGAGCCAGGAGCCGGGGGCGAAAACTCGTTGCTGGTCGCTCTTTCCAGGCATGGACAACTCCAGGAGGGCAAGCGCGGAAGGGTCGATAATGCCGTTGCCGACCAGACTTCCCGGCGCACCACCATCAGATTACCAGTTGCCAGCTGCGCACCGATGGATGATGCGTTCCCGTCGAGATGCGCCACGCCGGGGTGCCACCCGAAGGTGCCGCTGAAAGGCGTGCGGTGAGGCCCGAAGGTCCGCGCGCGTCCCGAAGATGCGCGAGATCACTTGCAATCGGTACCCAGGTACGGGCTTATCGTCGTGGAATGGCGACCACAGGAGCTTCTGCCACCAGCGATCGGTTGACGGTGATGGGGTTGACGGTGATGGGGTTGACGGTGATGGGGTTGACGGTGATGGGGTTGACGCGGTGAACGCCTCATGCTCGCTGCCGACAGCGGAGAAACCGTTACGGGTGGCCGAATTCGACGCACTGTTCACCGGCGAGACCACCACGGTCGGCCGGGACTCGCCGACCGAGGCTCGATTCGGTCTGCGCTTCGACCCGGCGGTCGCCGGTCGGGCCGCGGAGCTGAGCGCCCGGGAGACACAGTGCTGCTCGTTCTTCAGGTTCAACCTGACGGTTGCCGCCGACCTGCTTGAGCTGCTGGTGTCGGTGCCGGCCGCACAGGCCGGCGTCCTGGATGCTCTGGTCACCCGGGCGCGGGCCGCCGCCGGATGCGCCCCGGCATGAGCACCGCGATGCGGGCAGGTGAGGCGGCTGCCGCAGCAGGGGTGCACGTGCAGACGCTGCGGTACTACGAACGCCGCGGTCTGCTCGACACCCCGGACCGGACCCTCGGCGGCCACCGCCTGTACAGCAACGCCGCGGTGACCTCGCTGCGGGTCATCAAGACCGCACAACGTCTCGGTTTCACCCTCGCCGAGATTGCCGAGCTGATCGACGCTGGAGTTCACCACCACGGCCGCGAGGTGGGGCTGCGATCCAGGGCGGCGAGGAAGCTGGCCGAGGTCGAGCAGAAGATCGCCGACCTGCAGGTCATCGCCGACTCGCTGCAGCAGGCCGTCGATGCAGGCTGCGACGACCTCGCGGTCTGCGCGCAACTCCCGGAGTGCCCGCTGCCTTTCGGACAGCTCATCGCCGGCGGCGGGACGCGCCGATGACCGGGTCACGCCATGCGTTCGACGGCCGCTGCCGCCCGGCTACCGGCACCGCCTGACCCGGTCGATAGCGTTGGTCATGGCGCTGGCGAGATCAGTCGTTCTGTTCGTGGTCGCCGCAATCGCCGAGATCGGTGGTGCGTGGCTCATCTGGCAAGGCGTACGCGAACACAAAGGGGCGGCCTGGATCGGCGGCGGCGTCATCGCTCTTGGCCTCTACGGCCTGGTGGCCACCCTGCAGCCGGCCGCGAACTTCGGCCGCATCCTGGCCGCATACGGGGGCATCTTCGTCGTCGGATCGCTGGCATGGGGGATGGTCGTGGACAAGTTCCAGGACCGTTGGGATGTCATCGGAGCCCTGATCTGCCTGGTCGGAGTCGCGGTGATCATGTACGGACCGCGGACCGACTGACAGACGCGCGGCCGGCATGGGCCGTCGCCGCGGAACGTCGCCATGTGGACAGTCGGACGACTGTCGCCGCGCGGCTCTACCGTGGGCGGGTGGCATTCACCGACAGCAGACAGGCAGTCGCGACCAGGGTGATCGAGGCGCTGGCCGGCACCGGCGCCACGCTGCGCGACGATCAGCTCACCGCGGTGGAGGGGCTGCTGGAACCGGGGGCCAGGGTGCTGGTGGTGCAGGCCACCGGCTGGGGCAAGTCCGCCGTCTACTGGGTGGCGACCGCGATCCGGCGTTCCGAGGGAGCAGGACCGACATTGGTGGTCTCACCGCTGCTCAGCCTGATGCGCGATCAGGTCGGAGCAGCCGCCAAGGCCGGACTGCGGGCGGCCACCCTGAACTCCTCGAACATCTCCGACTGGTCGTCCATCGAGAAAGACCTGGCGAGCGGCGCCGTCGACGTCCTACTTGTCTCCCCGGAGCGGCTGGCCAACCCCGGCTTCGGACGTCGGGTGCTGGACGCGCTCACCGGTCACCTCGGCATGCTGGTGATCGACGAGGCGCATGCCGTCTCCGACTGGGGTCACGACTTCCGCCCGGACTACCGGCGGGTTGCCGACACCGTGCGCACCCTGAACCCGCAGACCCCGGTACTGGCCACCACGGCCACGGCCAACCAGCGGGTCACCGACGACGTCGCCGCTCAACTCGGCGAGCAGACTCTGGTACTGCGGGGGCCGTTGGCGCGCAACAGTTTGCAACTTGCGGTGCTCGATTCGCTCACGCCGCTGCAGCGGTATGCCTGGGTGGTGGAGAACCTGGCGAAGCTGCCGGGCTCCGGCATCGTCTACACGCTGACGGTGGCGGATGCGCAGCGGCTCACAGAGGCGATCCAGCAGCACAGCCGGCAGCCCGACGGCGACCAGCCCGGCGACCACGTCACGGTGGCCGCGTATACCGGTCAGCTGGACGGCGCGGAGCGCGAGCAACTGGAAGAAGCGTTGCGGCGCAACGAGTTGAAGGCGCTGGTCGCCACCTCCGCTCTCGGCATGGGTTACGACAAGCCGGATCTGGGGTTCTGTGTGCACGTCGGCGCCCCGCCGTCTCCGGTGTCCTACTACCAGCAGGTCGGCCGGGCCGGGCGCGGCATCGACCACGCCGTTGTCGTGCTGCTCACCTCGACGGCCGACGCCGGCGTCTGGGACTACTTCGCGACCGCCTCGATTCCGGAACCTGTTGCGATGCAACGACTGTTGGACGTGACACCGCTGCGGCCGGCCGAGCCGGCCAGCGTTCCGGCGCTGGAGGCGGAGTCCGGCCTTCGCCGCACCAAGGTGGAGTTGATGCTCAAGCAGCTGGCGGTCGACGACGTCGTCGAGCGCACCGAGAGCGGCTGGGTGCGCACCGGCAAGCCGTGGCGGTACGACCAGGAGCACTACGCAGGGGTGGTCGCCGTGCGCCAGCGGGAGGCCGCCATCATGCGCGACTACTCCAGCGGCAAGCGGTGTCTGATGCAATTGCTGCAAGAGTCGCTCGACGACCCGACTGCGGCGGCGTGCGGCCGGTGCAGCGTGTGCACCGGTGAACTGCCGGACGGCCTGCCCGAGCGACCGTCCATCGACGTCACCAGGGCAGTCGCCGGGTTGTTGCGAACCCAGTCGCATCCGGTGGAACCGCGAAAGATGTGGCCGGGCGGTGCGGCCGGCGGTCGCGGGAAGGCCAGCAGGATCCCAGCCGCCGAGATGGCCGCGCCCGGGCGCGCGCTGATCCACGCCGACGCCCCGGAGTGGCGGGACCTGGTGCAGACGGTGTTCGGTGCGGATTCCGCCGAGCCGCCCGCGGCGCTGGTGGATGCATTGGTCGCCCTGCTGGGAAACTGGCGCCGGGAGTGGGAGGCAAGGCCCGAGGTGGTCATTGGCCTCCCGGCGGCCGGTTTCCCGCTGATGACGGCGGCGCTGGTCGACCGGATCGCCGACATCGGGCGACTGCGCACCGCCGTTCTGCATGTGCGGGGCACCATCGCCGGGGACGTGTCGTCCGCCGAGGAAGCAGCTGCCTGGCGGGTGGCGCTGGCCCTTCCGGATCCCGCTGCCGTCAGCGCGAAGGTGGTGTTACTGGTGGTCGATGCCACCGCCTCGCTGTGGCCGGTGACGGTGGCCGCCGCCTTGCTCCGTCGCGGCGGCGCGACCGGGGTGCTGCCGTTGGTGGTGCACCGACGGGTCTGACGATGCTGCTACCGGACCGATGCCGGCGCCCCCCCGCCGATCGACTCAGGGACCGGAAGTTCGTTCAGCACGAAACGTTCGACCTGATCATCGGGGCGGTGGGTGCGGCCGAGCAGTTCGGTGAGCCGTTCCGCTCTCACCGGCTGCGACCAGAGGTAGCCCTGGCCGTACCGGCAACCGAGTTCGAGCAGTTTCCGGCGTTGAGCGCTGGTTTCGATGCCCTCCGCGACCACCTGCAGCCGGAGCGTCCGAGCCAGGATGATGATGGTTTCCACGATGCCCGCCGCGGCGGTGTCGGAGGTGAGTTCGGTGACGAACTGCCGGTCGATCTTGAGGACGTCGGCCGGGAGGTCCTTAAGTTGGGCAAGGGAGGAGTAGCCGGTGCCGAAGTCGTCGATGGCAACCCGCACCCCCACCGCTCGCAGCCGGGCGAGCGTGGTGCGGGCAACGCCGGCGTCCTCGATGAAAGTGCTCTCGGTGACCTCCATCGCCAGATTCATCGGCGGTAGGCCGGTGTCCCCCAGTGCGCGCTCGACCAGATCCGCGAATCCCGGATCCCTCAGTTGCCGGGGCGACACGTTGATGCCGAGCACCACATGGCGCCAGGCGGCGGTGTCTTTCCGCCAGGCGGCAAGCTGGGCGCACGCGCAATACAGGACAAACTCACCCAGGGCCAAGATCTGGCCGCTCTCCTCGGCGGCGGGGATGAAGGTCTTCGGAGGCACCTCCCCCCGGCTGGGGGAGTTCCACCGCAGCAAGGCTTCCACGGCCACCACCCGTTGGCTCTGGAGATCCACGACGGGCTGGAAGGCGCATCCCATCTCTCCGTTGATCAGCGCCTCGTTCAATTCGCCTTCCATGCTGAGCCTGCCCGCTGCCTTCAGCCGGAGATCTTCGTTGAACACCGCCACCGAGCTACGACCGGAGCGCTTCGCGGCATACATCGCGAGGTCGGCGTCGGCCAGCAGATCGGTGGAACCGAAGCCGGGCTGTGGAGGGTGCATCGCGATACCCACGCTCACCGACAGTGATACGGATCGTCCGTGGATGCTCAGCGGACGCTGCAAACCGGCCACGATGCGCTGCCCCAGTCGTTCCGCCTCGTCGAAGGTGCTGATCGTGGGACACAACACCAGGAACTCGTCACCGCCGAATCGGGCGACGAGGTCAGCGGGTCCCGCGCATTCGCCCAGTCGATCCCCGACGACCTTGAGGAACTGGTCGCCGGCCGGATGCCCGAGGGTGTCGTTGACGAACTTGAACTGGTCAAGGTCCACGAACAGCAGAGCCAGCGACTGGTCGGGAGCAGCCGTCAGTTCGGCGAGGACCCGGAGCGCCTCGGTCCGGTTCATCAGCCCGGTGAGGGCATCGGAGGTGGCGGCGTCCCGCAGCGCAGCCAGATCCCCGGCGCGGCTGATGGCCACCTCGGCCAGGTTGACCCATCTCGACATCTGCCGCAGATCGTCCGGGCTGGGCGTCCGGACGTCGTCGTAGTACAAGGCGAAGGTGCCCAGCACCTGGCCGCTCTTGCCGATGATCGGAACCGACCAGCAGGCGCGGAACCCGTACGGCAGCGCAAGATCGCGATACCCGACCCATCGCCAGTCGGCGGCGATGTCGGCGACGACAACAGTCTTGCCGCTGTACGCGGCGGTTCCGCAGGACCCGGTGGCCGGACCTATCTCGAGGCCGTCGATGGCGTCGCAAAATGCCGGCGGCAAGCTGGGCGCTGCCCCATGACGGAGCACCGTTCCGTCCAGCAGCAGGATGGAGGACCGGGTGGCCGGGGTGGCTTGCTCGACCGCCCGCACCAGGGTGTCCAGGATCAACGGCAGCGCTGCACCCTCGACGATCATCTCCAGCAGGGTGGTGTTCGCGGCCAGCACTGCGTCCCGGCTCTCCAGGCGCAGTGTGCTTCGGCGCAGTTCCAGCAGGGCCATCATGTGACGGCCCAGTTGCTCCAGGACCTCGACGTCCTCGGGAGTGGGGTAGTGCGGCTTCACATCCCAGGCGCACAGCGCGCCAAGGACGACGCCGTCAGGAGCGATCAGCGGGACGCCGGCATAGAAACGGAGGCCGCCGTGCCTGCTCACCCGAGGGTGGTGGGCGAATCGGGCGGACTTCCGGGCGTCAGGCACCACCAACGTGCGCTGGTCGGCGGCGACCACGGCGCAGAAGGTGTCCTGCGGCTTCCGTTCCCGTGGCTGATCGCCGATGGCCGACTTGAGCCAGACCCGATCAGGGGTCACCAGGCTCAGCTGGGCGTGGGCGGAGCCGAACCGTCGAGCGACCAGCGCAACCAGATCGTCGAAGACCGCCTCGGGGGCGGTGTCCATGATTCCGTACGGATCACGCACGTGGTCGGCCACAGCGCTCGGTTGACCCACCCGCAGCTCCTCCGTAGCGGTCACGGTTCCTGCCTCTCGCAGAACGTCGCAGCCGGGGGGCTCCGGATGGTAAGCCTGCCGAATGGATCCGTTCACCGCTCGTCGGCCGGACTGCTCGAAAAGACACGGGACGCTGTCGCTTACCCGGTAATTCGCGCTGCGCCGTCGCCGAGATCGGTCCCGCGTACGATTCGCACACATCGCTTTCGGCAAACGGTGGACGACTTGCCGTAATGATAGCGGCAAACATGCGGATTTGGCCGGTGTCCGGACTGCTCATTGGACCATTCGGGAGAAAACGACCGAGGAGGACCGGGGGTACCACTCGCGAGAATCGCGGTCCGAAGCGCTCGGCTGATCGGATCGCCAGAGGGTCTAGACTGTTCCCATGGCACATCCCACAGAACGGACTCTGCTCCTTCCCGGGCCGCGCTGACTGAGACCGCCGAACCCGGCGAGACCGGGCAGCGCGGCCATCCCTCCACGCCTTGACGGCGGTTCGGGGGGATTTCTGCTGTTCGGGCCCGGCATCGCCCACCATCCCGGGAAGTTCGATGAGGAGAGCTCCGATGAGCATCGACAACCGTCAGACGAACACGCCGGCCGCTGCCGGGTCCGAGCACCCCGGAAACGGGCACGACCCCGACGTCCCGCCTCATCGCTACACCGCCGAGATGGCCAACCGGATCGAAGCCAGGTGGCAGGAGTTCTGGGAGACCAACGGCACCTTCCACACGCCCAACCCGGTGGGCGAACTAGCACCGCCGGTCGGCGCCGGACGCCCCTCAGTCCCTGCGGACAAGACCTACCTGCTGGACATGTTTCCGTACCCATCCGGAAAGGGCTTGCACGTTGGGCACCCCTTGGGATACATCGGCACCGACGTGCTGGGCCGCTATCTGCGGATGACCGGGCGAAATGTCCTGCACACCATAGGTTATGACGCGTTCGGGCTCCCCGCGGAGCAGTACGCGATCCGCACCGGCACCCACCCTCGGCTGACCACCGAGCAGAACATCGCCCGCTACCGAAACCAGTTGCGCAGGCTGGGTTTCGCGCACGATCAGCGTCGCAGTGTCGCCACCACCGACCCCGAGTTCGTCCGCTGGACGCAGTGGATCTTCACCCAGCTGTTCGAGTCCTGGTTCGACGAGCAGGCCGATGACGGTGCCGGCCGGGCGCGACGAATCACGGATCTGGTCGCCGAGTTCGCGGTCGGGGCTCGTGAGGTTCCCGGCGGCATCGACTGGTCGGCCCTGACTGAGCCCGACCGGGCCGAGGTGATTGATGGATTCCGGCTGGCCCACATCGCCCAGGCACCGGTCAACTGGTGCCCTGGCCTGGGAACGGTGCTGTCGAACGAGGAGGTGACGGCCGAGGGCCGCAGCAAGATCGGAAACTTCCCGGTGTTCCGGCGCAGCATGCGCCAGTGGATGATGCGGATCACCGCATACGCCGACCGGCTGATCGATGACCTGGCAAGACTGGACTGGCCGGAGTCGGTGAAGGCCATGCAACGCAACTGGATCGGCAGATCCTACGGGGCCGAGATCATTTTTCCGATCAACAGGGTCGACGACCAGGTCGGCAACGGAGCCGCGGCGGGCGGCCCGCAGGTCGCTCGCGCCACCCAGATCGAGGTCTACACCACCCGTCCGGACACGCTGTTCGGCGCCACCTACCTGGTGCTGGCACCGGAACATCCAGCGGTCGACGAGATCACCGCCAGCGCTTGGCCTTCCAATATTCCGCAGATCTGGACCGGGGGACCCGAATCCCCGGCGGAGGCGGTCGCCGGTTACCGGCTGGCCGCCTCCCACAAGACAGAGTTGGACCGGCAGGAGAACAGGGAGAAGACCGGCGTCTTCACCGGCGCCTGGGCCGTCAACCCCGCCACCGGCGCCGACCTGCCTATCTTCATCGCCGATTACGTGCTGATGGGATACGGGACCGGAGCGATCATGGCGGTGCCGGCACAGGACGTCCGCGACATCGAGTTCGCCAACGCCTTCCAGCTGCCGGTGATCCGGACGGTCGAGGTACCGGACGATTTCCCCGACGACCAGGCGTACACCGGCGACGGACCTGCCATCAACAGTGCCAACGATGACATCTCGCTGAACGGGCTGGGGGTCGCGGAGGCGAAGACTGCGATCACCCAATGGTTGCAGGACAAGGGCTTCGGCCGGGCGCAGAAGCAGTACAAGCTGCGCGACTGGCTGTTCTCCCGGCAGCGGTACTGGGGCGAGCCCTTCCCCATCGTCTATGACGCCGACGGCATCTCCCGCTCGCTGCCCGACTCCGAACTGCCGCTCCTGCTGCCGGAGATCGACGACTTCTCGCCGGCGCAGCTGGACCCCGACGACCCGGACTCCGAACCGGTGCCGCCGCTGGGCACGGCGACCGACTGGCGCACCGTCACCCTGGATCTGGGTGACGGAGAGCAGACGTACACCCGCGAGCTGAACGTGATGCCGCAGTGGGCAGGCTCCTGCTGGTACGAGCTGCGATACCTGGATCCCACCAACACCAAGGCGTTCTGCGATCCGCAGATCGAGAAGTACTGGATGGGCAAGGATCCGGCCCGCCCCGACGACACCGGCGGCGTCGACCTGTACGTCGGCGGGGTCGAACACGCGGTGCTGCACCTGCTGTACTCGAGGTTCTGGCACAAGGTGCTGTTCGACTTGGGCCACGTCTCCAGCGAGGAGCCGTTCCGCCGGCTGTTCAACCAGGGCTACATCCAGGCCTTCGCCTACACCGACAGCCGCGGTGTGTACGTGCCCGCGGAGAGGGTGACCGAGGCCGCTCCCGGACAGTTCCGGTTCAACGGCGAGCCGGTGACCCGCGAGTACGGCAAGATGGGCAAGTCGCTGAACAACGTGGTCACCCCGGATGACATCTGCGATTCATACGGCGCCGACGTGTTCCGGATGTACGAGATGGGGATGGGCCCACTGGACATCTCCCGGCCCTGGCAGACCAGGGATGTCGTGGGCTCGCAGCGCTTCCTGCAGCGACTGTGGCGTGCGGTGATCGACGAGAACACCGGGGAGGTCAGGGCCACCGCGACGGTCGAGGAAGACCTTGCGACCCTGCAGCTGCTGCACCGCACCATCGACGGGGTGCGCGCCGATTACGCGGACATGTCGTGCAACACGGCGATCGCCAAGCTGATCGTGCTGACCAACCACATCACCAAGACCGGTGCGGCGCCCTCCCGCCCGGTGGCCGAGGCACTGGTGCTGATGACGGCGCCGCTGGCTCCGCACATCTGCGAAGAACTGTGGAACCGGCTGGGCCACAGCGAGTCGCTGGCGCACGGGCCGTTTCCGCAGGCCGACCCGGCTTACCTGGTCGAGGACAGTGTCGAGTACCCGATCCAGATCAAGGGAAAGGTCCGGTCCCGGATCACGGTCGCGGCGACCGCCGATGCCGGCGCAGTGGAGACGGCAGCGCTGGCCGACGACAAGGTGATCGAATCCCTGGCCGCGCTGGGTGTCTCGGTACCCCGGAAGGTCGTCGTGGTGCCGGGCCGGATGGTGTCCATCGTCCCCTGATCGACCGACTACCCTCTGGTGATGACACAGTTCTGCTCATGACACAGTTCTGCTCATGACACAGTTCTGCTCATGACACAGCTCGATCTCACCGCGATGAGTGCTCAGCGCGGCGGTTCTCAGCCGCTGTACGCCTACGTGGCAGAGCCTGAGGGCACGGGTCCGTGGCCGGGCATGGTGGTGGTGCACGAGATCTTCGGCGTGGACGAGCAGACCCGCACGCACACCGATCGCCTCGCGCGGATGGGTTACCTGACCGTCGCCGTCGACCTGTTCAGCGCCGGCGGGGCCCGCAAGTGCCTGGTGTCGACCATGCGTGATATGACCCGCGGCCATGGCCGGGCCTTCACCGACATCGATGTGGCCAGGCAGTGGTTGGAGGCATCCGATCGCTGCACCGGGAAGGTCGGCGTCATCGGCTTCTGCATGGGCGGCGGCTTCGCGCTGATCGCCGCCCCCGACTACCGGGCCGGCGCGGTGAACTACGGGTTTCTGCCGAAGGATCTGGACCGGGCGGTGGCCGGGACCTGCCCGATGGTGGCCAGTTACGGCAGACGGGACAGGGCACTGCGCGGCGCCGCCGGCAAACTGGAGACCGCGCTGACGGCCGCGGGAATCGAGCACGACGTGAAGGAGTACCCGACGGCCGGGCACGCGTTCCTGAACGAGCAAGGCGTCGGCCCGAAACCTCTCCGCCCGCTGCTGAGGGTGATGGGGGTCAAGCCGGACCCGGTGGCATCGGTCGATGCCTGGCGGCGGATCGGGGCGTTCCTGGGCGCCCACCTGGATCCGGGAGCACCGTGCTGATCGCAGTGGCTCAGTTCACGCCGTCCGATGACGCCACTGCGAACGCAGCGTCGTTGGTCGACCTGGCCGGCCGCGCGGCCGACGCCGGTGCCCGGTTGATGCTGGCGCCCGAGGGGTCGATCACCGACTTCCTCACCGACACGAGCGCCGCCACCCGCGCCGCCGAACCGCTCGACGGGCCTTTCGTCACCGCCTTGCTGCAGGCGTCCGCCGAGCATGACATCGCACTGGCCGCAGGCACTTTCGTCCCGGATTCCTCCTCCGGCAAGGTGCACAACACACTGGTGGTCGTCGACCGCGGCGAACTGCGCGCCGCCTACCGCAAGATCCACCTCTACGACGCGTTCTCCTACGTCGAGTCGGACGCGGTCGCCGCCGGCACCGACGCCCCACCGGTGCTGGATTTCGACGGAACTGCTGTCGGCTTCGCGACCTGCTACGACCTGCGCTTCCCCGAGCTGTTCCGGGTGCTGCGGGGGGCCGGTGCCGACGTGATGGCGTTGGCGTCGGCCTGGGTGGTCGGACCGGGAAAGGAGGAGCACTGGCTGACCCTGCTGCGAGCCAGGGCCATCGAGAACACCGCCTATCTGGTCGCCGCGGACCAGGCCGGACGCAAGGGCATCGGCCGTTCCGCCGCGTTCGACCCGTTCGGTCTGCCGCTGTTGGATCTCGGTAACGCCGCCCCCGCGCTGGGTCTGGTGCAGGTGCACGCGGACCGGATCGCCGAGGTGCGAGCGGTCCTGCCCAGCGGCGAACGCACCCGTTTCCGCATCGATCCCCGCCCCGCTCCCTGACCCTGGCGACTCCCATGTGCCGCTCGTCGGCCGTGATCGAACGCTGACCGCAGGCGGGATACCCGGATGACACGGCGGCTGGATCGGTGACAGGCTCGCTGGTGTGGGCCATCTCGACATCAACTCCATCAGCTTCGACCTGCCGGACGGCAGGCCGTTGCTCAACGACGTCAGCCTGCGGGTGGGCGAGGGTGCCAAGATCGCGCTGATCGGCGCCAACGGCACCGGCAAGACGACCTTGGCGCGGATCGTCGCCGGTGAGATCCCCCCGGCCGACGGTGCCATCACCCGGTCGGGCGGGCTGGGCGTCATGCCGCAGTTCATCGGCTCGGTCCGGGACGACTCCACCGTCCGGGACCTGCTCATCTCCGTTGCGCCCCCTGCGGTCAAGGCTGCCGCCGCCGAGATCGACCGCACCGAACTGTTGATGATGGACGGCGACGACGAGGCCGTCCAACTGGCGTACGCGCAGGCGCTCGCCGACTGGTCGGACGCGGGCGGCTACGACTTCGAGATCCTCTGGGACGTGTGCACGGTGGCCGCAATCGGTATCCCGTTCGACCGTGCGCAGTTCCGCAGCGTCAACTCGCTGTCGGGCGGTGAGCAGAAGCGGCTGGTACTGCAGGCGCTGCTGCGCGGCCCGGACGAGGTGCTGCTGCTGGACGAGCCCGACAACTATCTGGACGTGCCGGCCAAGCGCGAGTTGGAGCAGGCGCTGATCGGCTCACCCAAGACGATCCTATTCATCAGCCACGATCGTGAACTGCTGGACCGGGTGGCGACCAGGATCGCCACCCTGGAACCCGTTGCTGCCGGCAGCGCCCTGTGGGTGCATCCCGGCAGGTTCTCGACCTACCACCAGGCCCGCGCAGACCGGTTCGCCAAGCTCGACGAGATGCGCAGGCGGTGGGACGAGGAGCACGCCAAGATCAAGACGCTGGTGGTGATGCTCCGCCAGAAGGCCGCCTACAACTCGGACATGGCCTCGCGCTACCACGCCGCGCAGACCAGGCTGGCGAGGTTCGAGCAGGCCGGGCCGCCCGAGCAACGCCCCGTTCTGCAGAACGTCCAGATGCGGCTGACCGGCGGACGGACGGCGAAGCGGGCGGTGGTGTGTCGCCAACTGGAACTGACCGGTCTGATGCACCCGTTCGACCTCGAGGTCTTCTTCGGCGAACGGGTCACGGTGCTGGGCAGTAACGGCTCCGGAAAGTCGTACTTCCTACGACTGCTGGCGGCCGGCGGTTCGACGCCTGAGCCGGAACATGAACCGGTCGGCGACATCCGCCCTGCACCGGTGCGGCATGACGGGACTGCCCGTCTCGGTTCCCGGGTGCGGCCGGGATGGTTCGCCCAGACGCACCAGCATCCGAGTTTGTTGGGCCGGACGCTGCTGGAGGTCCTGCACCGCGGCGACGAGCACCGACGCGGCATGCCGCAGGAAGAGGCGTCCAGGGCGCTGGACCGATACGAGCTGGCAGGGGCGAGCGAGCAGGCCTTCGACTCACTGTCCGGCGGGCAGCAGGCCCGCTTCCAGATCCTGTTGCTGGAGCTGTCGGGCGCCACCCTGCTGCTGCTGGACGAACCCACCGACAACCTCGACCTGCATTCGGCCGAGGCCCTCGAACGCGCGTTGGCCGCCTTCACCGGCACGGTGCTGGCCGTCACCCACGATCGCTGGTTCGCCCGCGGTTTCGATCGTCACCTTGTCTTCGGCGCCGACGGGAACGTCTTCGAGTCCGACGAGCCGGTGTGGGACGAGACCCGGGTGCGCCGAGCCCGCTTAGGCGACGACCGTTCGTCGTGGTCCTGAGCGGGCGCGCCGGTCGGCGTGAGCTGCTCGGCGGCGTCCACACCGTGGTCGGCGAACGGCGTACCGCCGCGGGTACTAGCTGTGCTACATACCATCGTCCAGATGTGGCGGCGGTCCCTGACCAAGACTGGTACCGCCGCCGGCTGATCAGGTCGGCCGTGGGTGCGGGTCGTGGGCGTGTCCCGGGGTCCGCGGAAAAGATACGTTCGTAGATGTCGTAGCTGAGTGCGCCCTTGCGGCGGTCGATCGCGCACACTGGCTGCATGGAGCACTACGACATGCTGGTGATCGGTTCCGGTCCGGCCGGCCAGAAGGCCGCGATAGCCGCCGCCAAGCTTGGCCGGCGGGCCGCGGTGGTGGAACGCCGCGACATGGTCGGCGGGGTGTGCATCAACACCGGCACCATCCCGTCGAAGACGCTCCGGGAGGCGGTGTTGTACCTCACCGGGCTCAACCAGCGCGAGTTGTACGGCCAGTCGTACCGGCTGAAGAGCGACATCACGGTCGGCGACCTCTCGGCGCGTACCCAGCACGTCATCAACCGCGAGATCGATGTCATCCGCAATCAGTTGTCCCGCAACAAGGTTGCGCTGCTTCCCGGCATGGCCAGATTCACCTCGCCGAACGGGATCGTCATCGACGACGGCACCGGCCTCGACCGTGACGTCACCGCCGACAAGATCGTCATCGCGGTGGGCACCCGTCCGGCCCGTCCGGCGAGTGTGGACTTCGACGGGATGACGATCGTCGATTCCGACCAGATCCTGAACATGGACAGGGTTCCGAAGTCGATGGTGGTGGTCGGCGCCGGGGTGATCGGCATCGAGTACGCCTCCATGTTCGCGGCGCTGGGAACCAAGGTGACGGTGGTCGAGAAGCGGGCCGCCATGCTGGATTTCTGCGATCGGGAGATCGTCGAAGCGCTGCAGTACCAGCTGCGTGATCAGGCGGTCACCTTCCGCTTCGGCGAGAGCGTCAAGACGGTGGAGAAACATCAGGCCGGAACCCTGACGGTGCTGGAATCCGGCAAGAAGATTCCGTCTGACACGGTGCTGTACTCGGCCGGGCGGCAGGGGGTGACTGATGCGCTGGACCTGGCCGCCGCCGGCATCTCGGCGACCGACCGAGGACGCATCGATGTGGACGAGAACTACTGCACGGCAGCGGATCACATCTATGCGGTGGGCGACGTGATCGGATTCCCGGCGCTCGCCGCGACGTCGATGGAGCAGGGCCGGCGCGCCGCATACCACGCCTTCGGCGAGCCGGTGGGTGCCACCGACGACGACATGCAGCCGATCGGGATCTACACCATCCCCGAGATCAGCTACGTCGGGCGCAGCGAGGATGCTCTGACCTCGGCGAATGTGCCGTTCGAGGTCGGCGTGGCCCGCTACCGCGAACTCGCCCGCGGCGCGATCCTGGGCGATTCCTACGGCATGCTGAAACTTCTGGTCCATGCCGAGAACCGCCGGCTGCTGGGCGTGCACGTCTTCGGCACCAACGCCACCGAGCTGGTGCACATCGGACAGACTGTGATGGGACTCGGCGGCACAGTCGACTATCTGGTCGATGCGGTCTTCAACTACCCCACCCTGGCTGAGTCCTACAAGGTGGCCGCCCTGGATGCGGCCAACAAGATGCGGGCCATCGCCAAGGTCACCGGGGACACCAAGGTTGCTCCGCTGCCCGAGTAGCTCGACCGAGCCGAGCACCGGCTCATAATTGCTTGTTGGCCTGGCCCAGCTGACCGACAGCGAAGAGCCCGGCGCCGCCGGCCAGGATGATGCCGACGACATCCGCCCCCAGTGCGCTTCCGAGCGCGATCAGGAAACCCAGAGCTCCAACACCGGCGGTGCCCAGGGCAACCGGCATCCGCTTCTTGACCAGGACTCGAGTACCATCACCGCCGGAGCGCCGCTGCGCCACCCTATCCAATTGCCAGAGGAAGCCGGTGTACCCCAGGGTGGCCAGCAACCCGGCCAGGGTGACGAGGAAGGCGATGATGCCGATCACGATTTTCCCCAATTCGCTCTCACCACATGCCCGACCGCCGCGCACATCTGATCAGCGCGCCGGACTGCCCATTAGTTCCCTGCGATGCTTACTCGGCTCCGTCTCCGGAAATGAACGCTTCGACCTTGTCGCGGGCCACATCGTCTCCGTACTGCTCCGGTGGCGACTTCATGAAGTAGGACGAGGCTGAGAGGATCGGACCGCCGAGACCGCGGTCCAGGGCTATCTTGGCCGCCCGCACCGCATCGATGATGACGCCCGCCGAGTTCGGCGAGTCCCAGACCTCGAGCTTGTACTCCAGGTTGAGCGGCACGTCGCCGAAGGCCCGACCCTCGAGCCGCACGTAGGCCCACTTGCGGTCGTCGAGCCAGGACACGTAATCGCTAGGCCCGATGTGCACGTTGCCGGCACCGATGTCGTGCTGCACCTGGGAGGTGACGGCCTGGGTCTTGGAGATCTTCTTCGACTCCAGACGTTCCCGCTCCAGCATGTTCATGAAGTCCATGTTGCCGCCGACGTTCAGCTGCATGGTGCGGTCCAGGATCACCCCGCGGTCCTCGAACAGTTTGGCGAGCACCCGGTGCGTGATGGTCGCGCCCACCTGGCTCTTGATGTCGTCACCGATGATCGGAACGCCTGCCGCCCTGAACTTCTCGGCCCACTCGGGCGTACCCGCGATGAACACGGGAAGGGCGTTGACGAAGGCCACGCCGGCGTCGATGGCGCACTGCGCGTAGTACTTGGCGGCAGCCTCGCTGCCCACCGGCAAGTAGCACACCAGCACGTCGGCGCGCGCATCCTGAAGTGTCACAACGACATCCGCCGGATCGGCATCCGACTCGATGATGGTCTGCTGGTAGTACTTGCCCAGGCCGTCCAGGGTGCTGCCACGTTGAACGGTGATACCGGTCGGCGGCACATCGGCGATCTTGATCGTGTTGTTCTCGCCGGCGAATATGGCCTCGCTCAGATCGAAGCCGACCTTCTTGGCATCGACGTCGAAAGCGGCGACGAACTGCAGGTCGCTGACGTGGTAATCGCCGAACTGCACGTGCATCAGCCCCGGCACCCGGGTGCCGGCAACGGCGTCCCGGTAGTAATGGACGCCCTGGACAAGGGATGACGCGCAGTTTCCGACGCCGACGATCGCGACGCGGATGGGATGGGGGTTCATTTCAGTCCTGTTCCTGGGTGACGTGTGAGGGAAGCGGTGGGGTGGGAAGGGCTCGCACGGACGGTGTCCGCATGTAGGCACCGTCCTGGATCTGGTGTTCGTCGGCGATGAACTCGTTCAGCCATCGGACTTCCCGTTCGCTGGCGTCCAGTCCGAGCTGGTGCAGTTCGGCGGTGTACCGATCCATCCGGTCGGCCGCGCGGGACATCGCCGAACGCTGCCTCTCCCGCCGTTCCTCCACCCGGCGCCGCCGTCCCTCCAGGATCCGCATCCGGATATCGGGGTCCGTGCGGCCGAAGAAGGCGAGCCGGACGCCGAACCCGTCGTCCGACCAGGTCTGTGGTCCGGCATCGGTCAGCAGGTCGGCCAGCCGCTCCTTCCCATCGGCGGTGATCTTGTACACAACCCTGGAGCGCCGCGACGTGATGGGCACCGCGTCCGCGTCGTCCGGCCGGGATTCCTCGGCGATGTGGCCGGCAGCCAGCGAGCGCTTGAGCGACGGGTACAGCGAGCCGAACGAGAACGCCCGGAACGTACCGAGCGCGCTTCTGAGTCGAATCCGCAGTTCATAGCCGTGCATCGGCGCATCGGAGAGCAGCCCGAGAACGGCCAGTTCCAGGACGCTGGAGCCCGGAGTTCCGATGGTGACCCCCTCGACGATCGTCGGACGCGGACCTTATGCGGTGCGCGGATTTCTGGGCGATTGTATCGGCACGATACATCGGCGGTGATGACCGCTGTGCCCGAGAACGAGTAGGGGACAACAGTGTCTGGGCCACCCGCCACGCGTAATCTGTCCTGGTGCATACGCAGCGGGGGCTGGTCGACTACGCCTTGCAGCGCCGTGCCGTGCTGGCGGGGGTGACGTCCGGCCGGACCGGCGTCGGCGACGTGTGCGATGCGTCCCCGTATCTGATCAGGGCGGCAAAGTTCCATGGCGTGCCCACCGACCAGCCCTGCCCGGTGTGCCGCAAGGAACCGCTGACGAACGTCTACTGGATCTACGGCGATCAGATCAAGCATCTGGCCGGTTCTGCCCGGAGCCCCCGAGAGCTGGAGCGGCTCGCCGGAAGTGTCGGCGAGTTCAGCGTCTATCAGGTGGAGGTGTGCCGCACCTGCTCCTGGAACCACCTGGTGGCCTCGTTCGTGATGGGCAGTGACGGTCAAGAAGAAGTACCGGTGCGGCGCCGCCGCGGCGCTGCGAAGTGAGCCGGCGGGCGACGTCGGCCCGGGTCTGCCGCCACCCCGCTCCGCGCTGACACTCTGCTCCGGCCGGTGGAGCAATGATGGGTCTCTGCTCCGGCCGGTGGAGCACAGCTGCAGCTTTGCTCCGGCAGGTGGAACAAAGGTGGGCATCTGCTCCGGCCGGCGGAGCAGAGTCGTAGCGTCGGTTCACCCCCTTGGCGCGCCAGTCGGTCCTCGCCAGTCGGTCCTCGCCAGTCGGCCCTCCAGGGTCAGTGGCGGGTGCGGTGCGGGCCCGAGGGACCACCTCGTGACCGATGGGAGTCTTCCTCGCCAGTAGGCTCGCCCGGGTGAGCGGTCCGGACCAGAGCGACGAGCTGATCGCGGGGGAACTGTCGGAACCCGGCCGCGGAGGCACCCTTCACCCGTCGGCCGCCCTTCACCCGTCGGCCGCCCTTCACCCGTCGGCGACTCTGTCGCCGAGCGAGCGGGTGATCCCGTCGTGGACCGACCCGACAGTCCGTCGCGCATCCGACCTGATCGGGGGCGCGCTCGGCCGGCACGCGCAGGTGGGCCGGAACAGAATTCTCACGCCGCTGCGGGTCTGCCTGTTGATGGCGATCGCAGTCCTTGCCCTCGGCTGGATCTTCAAGTCCCCGTGCATCCAGCAGGGCGGCGATCCGCAGCGCCCGACGCTGGATCAGTCCGGCGAACGGCCGTGGCTCACCGGTTGTTACACCGACGTGGTCCCGCTCTACGGCAGCCGCGGCTTCGATCGACCGAAGGATTTCCCTTACCAGAACGCGTTCATCGAGCTCAACGGCGTCGGTGACCGGCGCATCTATCCCGCCGACAGCATCCGCAGCACGGCCGCCGGCATCGAATCGGTCACCTCCAGCGGAACGGTTCAGCTGTCCGACAAGGACATCGTCGGAGACGCCGACAGCGGCTATCAGCAGGTCATCGACGGCAAGTTGCAGCCGGTGAGCGACATCGATGCGCTCGGGCAGGTGAGGTACCTCGAGTACCCGGTGCTCACCGGGCTCTTTCAATGGGGAGTCAGCTGGGCCACCCAGGGATATCTGCACATCGCGAAGAGCACCGGCGCCCTCCCGGTCCCGTTGGACGTGGCCGCCTACTTCACCATCGGGGCGTTCTTCCTGGCGCTGTTCTATTTGTGGGCGGTGGCCTGCACAGCGCGGATGTCCCGCAAGCGCATCTGGGACACCGCACTGATGTGTCTGTCGCCGCTGTTGATCATCCACGCCTTCACCAACTGGGATCTACTAGCCGTCGGGCTCTGTGCCGGCGGCATTTGGTCCTGGGCTCGCGGCCGTCCGGTGCTGTCGGGGGCGTTGCTCGGGCTCGGCATGGCCGCCAAGCTCTATCCGATCCTGCTGCTCGGCCCGTTGCTGGTGCTGTGTCTGCGCGCTGGCCGGATGGCCGCCTGGACCCGGACTCTGGTGGGCGCGGTGGTCGCCTGGCTGGTGGTCAACATTCCGGTGATCCTGATGTACCCGCACGCCTGGTTCGAGTTCGTCCGGCTCAATTCCGAGCGGCCGCCGGAATGGGACTCCTGGTACTTCCTGTTCGCGAACATCACTGGTTCCACGCTCTGGGACAAGGCGCCCGGCGCCGACTCACCGACTCTGCTGAACAACTTGTCGCTGATGCTGTTCCTACTCAGCTGCGCCGCGATCGGCTGGCTGGCGCTGTCGGCCGAGCGCCGCCCGCGATTCGCCCAGCTGGCGTTCCTGGTGGTCGCGGCCTTCCTGCTGACCAACAAGGTCTGGTCCCCGCAGTACTCCATCTGGCTCGTGCCGTTGGTGGCGCTGGCGCTGCCCCGCTGGCGTCCCGTACTGGCGTGGCAGATCTCCGAGGTGGTGGTCTGGATGCTGCTGATGTTCCAGTTCGCCGGCGTCGACCACAAGGGCTTGTCGGTGGAGCCGTTCGTCGGCGCCGCCGTCATCCGCGGCGGCTTGCTGATCATGCTGGTGGTCATGGTGATCCGCGACATCGTCAGGCCCTCCCGGGACCCGGTGCGGATGACCGGCGACGACGACCCGACCGGCGGCGTGCTGGAGGACCTGCCCGACCGATTCACGATACCGTCGCTGCCGGATCTGTTGCGCCGCAAACGCATCCCCGATCGATCGGTTGACGAGTGGGACGACGTGGATGCGGCGCCGCCACGGCGTCCGGCATTGGCGGCGGTCAGGGACGACGGGTCAGATGGCGCCCATCGACGCTGGTAGACTGCTTGATGCCCGCCGGCTGAAGTCCGACAGCGGCGGGCAGCATGCTGTTCGGCGGTCGCCCGACCGGCCCGCCGGAGCACCATCCTCCTGCCGCGGATCGACCGCGGCCGATGAGCCCACAGGAGGTGAACGTGAGCGTTTCCACCGCGCCGCGTCACTACGAGCTTCTGCTCATTCTCGATCCCAACCTCGATGAGCGCACCGTCGCCCCATCGATCGACACCTTCTTGAATGTGGTGCGCCAGGGCAAGGGCACGGTTGAGAAGGTCGACATCTGGGGCAAGCGACGGCTCGCCTACGAGATTCGCAAACAGCCGGAAGGCATCTACGCCGTCATCGACGTCACCTGCACCGCCGACGTGGTGACCGAACTGGACCGCCAGCTGAACCTCAACGAGTCGGTGCTGCGCACCAAGATCACCCGCCCGGTGGCCGCGAAAGCGGCCCAGCCGGCCAAGAAGTAGCAGCAACCGAGGAAGCTGAGGAAGCCATGGCAGGCGACACCATCATCACCGTGGTCGGCAACCTGACCGCCGACCCAGAACTGCGCTTCACCGCATCCGGAGCAGCCGTCGCGAACTTCACCGTCGCGTCGACGCCTCGGACCTTCGACCGCGGAAGCGGTGAGTGGAAGGACGGCGAGGCGCTGTTCCTGCGCTGCAACATATGGCGCCAGGCCGCCGAGAATGTCGCCGAGTCGCTCACCCGCGGCTCCCGAGTCGTCGTCACCGGCCGGCTCAAGCAGCGCAGCTTCGAGACCAAGGAAGGCGAGAAACGCACCGTCATCGAGCTGGAGGTCGACGAGATCGGCCCGTCGCTGCGGTACGCGACCGCAAAGGTGAACAAGGTCGCCCGGTCCGAGGGTTCCGGCGGTGGCGGCGGCTTCGGTTCCTCCGGCGGCGGCTCCGGTTCGGGCAACCGTGGCGGCGCACCGGCCGATGATCCTTGGGCCTCCGCACCTCCGTCCGGCGGCGGCGGCTACTCCGACGAGCCCCCCTTCTGAACCTGGTGCATTACCCAGACTTCCATTGACAGTAGCGCCCCTCTGGACAGCACCGTCCCACTTGACAGCACCGTCCCACTTGACAGCAACGCCGGCGCAGCGCGCCTGCCGCTGCGCCGCAACAACTCCCAGGAGAATTTCTCACTATGGTCAAGCCCCCCGTCCGCAAGCCGAAGAAGAAAGTGTGCGCCTTCTGCAAGGAGACGGCACCGTCCATCGACTTCAAGGACACCACCCTGTTGCGCCGGTTCATCTCCGACCGCGGCAAGATCCGAGCCCGCCGAGTCACCGGGAACTGCACGCAGCATCAGCGGGACATCGCCACGGCCGTCAAGAATGCCCGCGAGGTCGCCCTTCTGCCGTACACCTCCACCGCTCGCTGAACGGACAGTAAGGACACATATCCATGAAGCTCATCCTGACCGCCGACGTCGAGAACCTCGGCGCACCCGGCGACATCATCGAGGTGAAGGACGGCTACGGCCGGAACTTCCTGCTGCCGCAGGGCAAGGCCGTGGTGGCTACCAAGGGCGCCGAGAAGCAGGTCCAGACGATCAAACGGGCCCAGCAGTCCCGGGAGATCCGGGGCGCGGAGCACGCCAACGAGATCAAGCAGGCGCTGGAGAAGCTGCCGGTCATCATCACGGCGCGCACCACCGGTGACGGCAGAAAGCTGTTCGGTTCCATCACCCACGTCGACGTCGCGGCCGCCGTCAAGGCCGCCGGCGGCCCCACGTTGGACAAACGCAGCATCGTGACCGACGGGCACATCAAGTCCGTCGGCCAGCACGCCGTCTCGGTCAAGCTGCACCCGGACGTGACCGCGCAGCTCACCGTCACGGTGGTGGCCGGGAGCCGTTAGCCGGAGCGCCCCGCCGTCATCCCGGCTCCCACGACGAGGCCCGCCGCGGCAATGACGACACGCCGGAGCGCCGCGCCGTAGCCAGTCGGATCGGGTTGTCCACACCGGTTGTGCACCTGGTCAACCGGCGTGACCTGCGTCAATGAACTTGAGACGAAAAGATTTCCCCACGCTGTCCACATGCAGCCGGATCCGTCACCTGCGCCGATCGGGGTCGGTCAACAGCGCGTCAACAGGCCGGTGCACAACCGGTGTTTGTCCCACCGCCGTGAGCGTTCTACGGTCCCTCCTTGCCGGCCGGCGTTCGGCGGCTGTCGGACCCTTGCCGTACATGTGTTCGCATGGTACGTGGGGTGCGTTCGGTACTGGTGCCGGCCCAGCGAGTAGACCCGGTGACGGGCAGGGAGGTCGCAGCGCAGATGACAGCTGGCACGACGTTGCCGGGCGAGCGGTTCGCTCCTGATGTGCAGCAGCCACCCCGGTACGACCGCCAGCCACCGCAGGATCTGGCCGCCGAGCAGTCGGTGCTCGGCGGAATGCTGCTCAGCAAGGACGCGATCGCCGACGTGGTCGAGACCCTGCGAGTCGCCGACTTCTACAAGCCGGCGCATTCGTTGATCTTCGACTCCATCCTGGACCTGTATGCCAAGGGCGAGCCCGCGGATCCGATCACGGTGTCCGCCGACCTGGACCGGACGGGCCAGCTGGCCAGGATCGGCGGCGCCGCGTACCTGCATCACCTGACGTCGACCGTGCCGACGGCGGCGAATGCCAGCTACTACGCCGAGATCGTCGGCGAGAAGGCCATCCTGCGCCGGTTGGTGGAGGCCGGTACCAGCATCGTGCAATTGGGCTACGGGGGGGCGGCCGGCGAACTGGGCGGCGGCGAGGTGGACCAGATCGTCGACCGGGCGCAGGCAGAGCTGTACGACGTCACCGAACGACGCATCTCCGAGGACTACGTGATCCTGGATGATCTGCTGCAGCCGACGCTGGACGAGATCGACGCGATCGCCAACAACGGCGGAATGGCCTCCGGCGTGCCGACCGGCTACTCCGATCTGGATGCACTGACGAACGGGTTGCACCCGGGTCAGATGGTGATCGTCGCCGGCCGGCCGGGGACGGGTAAGTCGACCGTCGCGATGGACATCGCCCGCAGCGCGGCGATCAGGCACAAACTGACGACGGTCTTCTTCTCGTTGGAGATGAGCAGGACCGATCTGACGATGCGGCTGCTGGCCGCGGAGGCAGAGATCAAGTTCAGCCAGATGCGTGGCGGATCGATGACGGATCGAGATTGGCAGAAGATCGTCAAACGGATGGGGCAGATCTCCGACGCCCCGCTGTTCATCGACGACTCGCCGAACATGACGATCATGGAGATCAGGGCGAAGGCTCGTCGCCTCAAGCAGCGGCACGATCTGAAGCTGATCGTGGTCGACTACCTGCAGCTGATGACGTCGGGAAAGAAGGTCGAGTCGCGGCAGCAGGAGGTCTCCGAGTTCTCCCGGCAGATGAAGCTGCTGGCCAAGGAACTCGAGGTTCCGGTGGTGGCGTTGTCCCAGCTGAACCGCGGACCTGAGCAGCGGACGGACAAGCGGCCGCTGTTGTCGGATCTTCGGGAGTCCGGCTCGCTGGAGCAGGACGCCGACGTGGTGATACTGGTGCACAGGCCGGACGCCTGGGATTCCGAGGATCCACGGGCCGGCGAAGCGGATCTCATCGTCGCCAAGCACCGTAACGGCGAGACCCGCACCATCCCGGTGGCCCACCAGCTGCACTACTCACGCTTCACCGACCTCGCGCCCGGCATGTAGTGTCACCCCGCACACTGAATACGGGTGTACGGGTTGCCTAGTAAGGTGTGATGTATGAAGACTACGATCGAGTTGCCAGATGCGCTGGCGCGAGAGGCGAAAAAGTTCGCGCTGGAGCAGGGCACCACACTGCGCGATCTGGTCGTCGAGGGCCTTCGCGCCGAGGTCGACAGGCGCTCGCATGCGCCCAGAATGGACTTTCAGTTCCGGACGGTCGGTGGCCGAGGTCTGCAGTGGGGCATCGATCCCCAGAAGCTGACTGACCTCGGGTACGACCTGCCGACATGATCGCGGTAGACACCAACGTGCTCGTCTACGCTCACCGCGAAGACAGTCCGCACCACCGACGGGCCTTGGCCGCGCTGGAATCGCTGGCCGATGACAGGCACGGCTGGAGCGTGCCATGGCCGTGTGTGCACGAGTTTCTCGCGATCGTCACCCACCCACGCATCTTCCAGCCGCCCACAGAGATGGACGCAGCGTTGGAGGCCGTCGATGACCTCCAGAACCTGCCGGGCGTCCGGCTACTCACCGAAACACCTGACCATGCACAGGTTCTCGGCACACTGCTGACCGACTCCGGTGCGGTCGGACCGAAGGTGCACGATGCGCGAATTGCAGCGATCTGTATCGCCCACGGCGTGAGCGAGCTCTGGACCGCCGACCGCGATTTCTCGTTCTTCCCGCAGTTACCGACTCGCAATCCACTCGTCGGCCGTTGATGGTCAGACGCCGGACGCGGACGGGTCGCGCCATTCGTTCGGTGCGGATCGCTACGCTCGGCCGGTGACCAACGGGTGTGTGTTCTGCGGGATCATCAGCGGCGAGATCGGCGCCAGCATGGTCCTGGACGAGCCAGACGTGGTGGCCTTCCTCGACACCCGTCCGGTATTCCTCGGGCACACCTTGGTGGTGCCGCGCGAGCACCACGTCACCCTCGGTGATCTACCGGCGGCCCTGGTAACCTCGGTGATGCTTGCGGCGCAACGGATTTCCCGAGCTGTGCCCCCAGCGCTGGATGCCCAGGGTACATTCGTGGCGATCAACAACGTGGTCAGCCAGAGCGTTCCACACCTGCACGTCCACGTGGTGCCTCGCACCAGGGGCGACGGCCTGCGCGGCTTCTTCTGGCCGCGCCGGAAGTACGGATCCGAGGATCAGATGGCCGAGCTCGCCGGCCGGCTGCGCGCCGCCCTGGCGAAGTGAACTCGTCCAGTCCACCGGTCCGACAGACCGGATCCCGGATCCCGCCCTTCCGGTGGCCTCCGGCCGGCCTGCCGGCGCTGACCCGCAGGAGCACACTGGGTCGATGCGCAGACGACAGGGGGCTCCGGACGGCATCACGATGACCGGCAACGGCAGGACCTCCGCGGCCGTCGACCGGGTCGGCATCATCGTGGGGGTCCAGGTGCTGCGGCCCGATGCGGGCGAGGCGTTCCGGACCGCGGCCGTCACCGTCACGAACCTGCTGTCCGTTCTGGCGGACAACGGCGTCGACGCCCGCTCGGTCCGGACCGCCGAGCTCAGCCTCGGCCCGCGCACCGACTACCGGGGTGGTGAGGATGTGTTGTTGGGCTATCAGGCATCGCAGCGGCTGAGCGTGCAGCTGGACGATCTGGGCAGCGTGGAGCGGATCCTGTCCGATGTGGTGACTCGGGGCGGGGTGGGTGTCCGCATCGACCAGGTGTCGCTGACCGCCCGCGATCGGCAGGCGTCGCTGCGCGCGGCGCGGGACGCGGCCTTCGCCGATGCCACTGCCAAGGCCGAGCACTACGCCGGACTGGCCGGGCGCGCACTGGGTGCGGTGCAACGGATTTCGGAGCCTGAGTTCGCCGGTGCGGTTCCGCTGGCCGGGTTCGCCCGCACTCCGGAGAACGCCTCCGCCAACTCCATGGCGATGGCTTTCGGCGATACCGAGGTGACGGCCAGCGTCCAGGTGCGCTGGAGCTTCGCCGACCAGCGGGACGTCCGGGCCGTCTAGCGCGGGTGCATCCCGGAACTGCTGCCGACGTCTTCGGTCAGCTCGCTGCGGCCCGATCGGCGGGGACGAGGTCCGCGATGATCACCGTCACGTTGTCCGGTGCCCCGGCCTGCAGGCTCAGCTCGATGAGCTGGTCGGCGGCCGTCTCGGCGTCGGTGTGCAGCAGCGTCGCGCGGATCGCCTCGCCGTCCACATAGTCGGACAGGCCGTCGCTGCACAGCAGGTAGCGGTCTCCGATCACCGGTGCGTAGGTGGAGAACGACGGCGACACGGTCGACCCGTTGAGTGCCTTCAGGATCACGTTCCGACGCGGGTGACGCGCCGCATCCTGCGGGCTCAGCAGGCCCTGGTCGACGAGGTACTGGACGAAGGAATCGTCCTTCGTCACCTGCTCGAGGGCGGGCGGTGACGCCGGCCGCCGCGGCGCGCCCGGCGCTCCGGACGGCAAGTAGTAGGCCCTGGAGTCCCCGATCTGGGCGAAGACGACTCGCCGGCCGGCCCACATCATCGCCGTGACCGTCGTGCCCATCCCGTCCAGCCGAGGATCCGCTTCCATCTGCGCCAGCAGCGAATCGGTGCTGCGCTGCACGGCCGCGGTCAGGGTGTCGTAGATGTCGCCTCGCGCGGCGTTGCGGTCGAACTCGGCGAAGATGTCCACCACGGTGCGGGAAGCCACCTCGCCGGCGACGCTGCCGCCCACGCCGTCGGCCACCATCAGCAGGCCCGGTCCGATGTGGAAGGAGTCCTCGTTGTTCGGCTTGACCAGCCCGACGTGGGTCCGGCCGACTGCGGTCACCGAGTAGTCGTGCACGGCTCACCTCATTCCTGGACTTCGTCGTCCCGAGCGTCGGCTGGTCGGTCCGGTGCCGCCGAAGCTTAGCGAAGCATCCGCCGTACGCATCGCCGGAGGACGGCCCGCAGAGTACGGCCAGCCATCTGAGCAACTGACGCCCATGAACGATGACGCGACAGCGACCGATACCTGATCCATTGGCCGGCGCCCGCGAACGATCGTTATGTCGAGAGCTGGCTGGCCATGGAGAAGATCCGGCAAACGGGCAAGGCACGGTCGATCGGCGTCTCCAATTTCCTGGTTCCAGCACCTGGAGCGGGTGCTCGCGGAAACTTCGACGTGCTGGACTTCGCACTGTCCGACGCGGAGGTGGAGGCGATCACCGCACTCGAACGCGGCGGTCGAGTGTCGGCCCACCCGGACGAGGTCAACTGACCCACTCGGCCGCTCCCGCCTGTTCCGGTGTCTTGCCGGCCAGCGACAGGACAGCCGCGGTGAAGCAGTCCATCGGCGGCGTCACCAGGCCGGCGCCGACCTGACCAGTGCCGGCCACCCGCCCGGCCATGCCGGTGTTGATCTGCGGCAGCACACCGGTTCGCAGCACCCTGGTCACGTCGATCCCCGTCGGCGCGCCCCGGAACTCCAGGATGGGCACCGCGAACGCCGGGTTCTCCGTCTCGGTGATCTCATACATCCGCTGGGTGACGGCCAGCGCGTCCGGCACGGCGCCCCCGACGAACCTCACGATGGCCGGCGCCGTCGCCATCACCATGCCGCCGATCCCCATCGTCTCGGTGATGGCGGAGTCGCCGATGTCCGGGTTGGCGTCCCCGGGTCCGAAGCCGGCCAGGAACAACCCTTCCGGGTAGTTCGCCGGACCGGTGAACCATTCCTCACCCGTGCCGGACACCCGGATGCCGAAATCGGTGCCGTTGCGGCACATCGCCGTCACCACCGTCGAGCCCGGTATGCCGGCGGCCGCGTCGCCCATCAGCTTCCCGCACGGCATGACCAGGTTGAGGAAGAAGTGGTCGTTCCCGCCGATGAAGGCCGCAACGGCCGCCACGTCGGCGATCGGCTGCCCGGAGGAGATCAGCGCCGGCAGAACCTCGCGCAGGAACATCAGAGTGCCGGCCCGATTACGGTTGTGGCCCTCGTCGCCCATCTGCACCATCTGCCCGACGATCGCCGAGATGTCGATGGCGCCGCCGCCGTCGATCACGCCTCGCACCGTCGTTGCCAGTACCGGGCCGAGCACCTCGGACATCCACCGCAGCCGGGTGATCACCTCCTGGCCGTAGGCGCCGTACCGCAGCACCTTTCCCAGGCCCTCGTTCAGTGAGCAGTAGGCCACTCGTTCCGGGTGCTCGCCGTCGGCCAGCTTGAACATCCACATCGACGGGGACACCACCCCGGCCATCGGCCCGACGGCCCGATGCTCGTGACATGGAGAGAAGGAAACCTCTTGACCGGCAGCAAGTTTCGCCTCGGCGTCGGCGGCATTATCGACCAGTCCTTCGAAGATCAGCGCGCCGATCAGCGCGCCGCGCAGCGGTCCGGACGCTCGTTCCCAGGTGATGGGAGGCCCGGCGTGCAAGAACTCGCCGGGCCGCAGCCCGAGCGCCTGCGCGGCAGGCACCACGTCCACCAGCTGTGCCCGCACCGCCAGCATCCGGGCGGCCGCCTCGGCGTTCGCCGGGATCCGCCGGGGGTCGCCCAGCACCCGGTGCAGGGCCGCCTGCAGTGCGGCCGGATCGGCCGCCGGTCCGGTGACCGGCGGCCGGAACTCCACGTCGGTGACGTCCACCGCCTGGTCCCGCAGCGCGGCGGACAGCAGGTCCACTCCGGCGGCGATGACCGATGGCGGGCCGGCCAGCAGATCGTGTGGCATCAGGCACCTTTGGCGGCGGTGGCACCGGCGCCGGCACCCGCGGCGATCGCCGCCGCGGCTCTGGCCGCCGCCGCGTTCGAGGTGTACACCGAGGCGCCGGCGTCGGCCAGTGTGCTGCCCTGGCGCCCGCGGTCCTGCGGATCGGCGGCGGTGCCGCACAGCGACACCACGACGTCCAACGGCCGACCGGCTCGCCGGGCCGCGGCGAGTCCCTCCCGGATCAGCGGCGTCAGCCGGGCCGACGGGTCCTGCTCGGCGCAGTGCCCCAACACCACGTCCAGCAGGATCACCCTGACGTCCGGGTCGGCGGCCTGATCGGCCAGCAGACCCAGTTTCACCGTCGGGTCGATCATCGGATGCGGCCGGCCGCGGGTGAACTCGTCATCACCGAGATCGACCACGACGTTCCCCAGGCCCGACAGCTTCGGCACCCCTCGGCCCAGGCTCTCGGTGGGCAGGGCGAGTTCGGGTCGCAACGGGATGTTCGAGCTGATGCCGGTACCGAGCTCCTGCTCGATCAGCACCATCGCCTCGTCGGCCAGCGTCCCGCCGGAGAACAGGCCACGCAATGCCCCGCTGGCGGTGTCGGATCCCTTGCGCTGCAGCGGCTGCTGCCTCGGTAACCAGGTCGGCCAGGTCGGCACCGGAACTCCGATGGCGCCGAGCACCTCTTCGGCAGCGCTGGTGATGTCGGGCCGGCCGGCGCCCAGCAGCACCACCGTCACCGGCGTGGTGATGTCCGCGGCCGCGGCGGTCACCCTCCTGCCGGTGTCCGGGTGCGGCGGTTTCGAGATGACGACGATGTGCCCGGTGTTCGGATCGCCGTCCAGCAGCCCGAGGGCGGCCAGCGCGCTGCGGCCGCCGACCCGCTCGGACAGGTCGCGGCCGCCGACGCCGATCACCTGGGAGATGGCCACGCCGGCCTCGTCCAGCAGGGACGTCAGATGCTGGGCGCCGGTACCGGACGCGGCGATCACCCCGACTGCCGGCGCGCCGGTCGATGCCTCGGTGGGCGACAACACGGTGTGCGACAACACGTTCGCGAACCCCAGCCCGACACCGCCGATCACCGCGGTGCCGCAGTCTGGCCCCATCACCAGCACTCCGGCGGCGCCCGCGGCATCCTTCAGGGTGATCTCGTGGTCGAGGGGAACATTGTCGGAGAAGATCATCACGTGCCGGCCGGCTTCGATGGCGTCCAGTGCCTCGCCGAGTACCGCCGATCCCGGCACCGACAGCAGTACCACCGCCGCGTCCGGCGCCGCCCGAGCCGCGCCGCGCACCGTCCGTGGAGCGGGCGGGTCGCCGAAGCCGCCGGCGGACCCGGTGCCGGCCGACGCCGCGGCGAGCGCCTGCTCGATGGCGGTCAGGCCGGCCTCGATGGCCGCGTCGCCCTGTCCGCGCAGCGCCACCAGCAGATCGTTCGGCCCTGCGCTGTCGGGCATCGCGAAGCCAAGGCCGACAGTGAGGTCCACGTTCAGTTCGGTGGCCATGGCGACCTGGGCGGCGGTGATCCCCGGCGTTGCGGACGCCGCCTGGGCGATCCGCAGCAGCGTCACCGAGTCGTGGTAAGTGCCGCGCCGCAGTTCGACGTGGTCGGTCACGCGTTGACCGGGGCGGACGGAATCGATCGGGGCGATGGGATCGACGGTCGTTCCACGTCGGCGGTGCCCAGCCCGAGCAGCAGGCCGGTGGCCAGGTCGGCGCCCGAGGTGTGACCGATCGACAGCAGCTTGTCGACGGCCGAGTCGAGCACGTCCAGGTGCGAGGTCCCGGAGATACCTGGCCGGGCCGCGTGCAGGGCGCCGAGCACCGCCAGCGCTTCGGTGCCGGCCTGACCGGCGGCGGCCAGCCGGAGCAGATCGACCGAGACGGCAGTGGTGCGCTCCGCGATGTCGGCGCCCAGAGCGCGCCGAACCTGCTGCAGCAGAACGGTTCTGCCGACGGCGCGAAGCCCGACCATGGTTCCCGCGATGATGTCGTCACCCCCGGGAGTCAGTCCGTGGCCCATTCCCACCAGGCCGCGGACGGCGGACCGCGGATCCCCGGCGGCGAGCGCGGCGCCGAGTGCCCTGACCCGCTGCAGCGGAACGCCGATGGCGACGTCGGCCAGCCGGCCGGCCAGTGCGGCCAGCGCCTGCCGGCACAGCCGCACCGATGGAACGGCGGTGCGCCATGTGCGCGTCATCCGGTAGCTCTGGCCGCCGACCAGGATCTCCCTGGCGCCGACGGTGGCCGGCGTTCCGGGGCGCAGTGCCGCGAACGGTCGATCGGCGACCCGGAGCGGCACCCTGACACCGTTCGGCACGCCGCTCGCGGACAGGCTCAGCAGCGAGACGATGCGCGGTCCGGCTGCGGTGTCCATGCAGAGCGATGCCGCACCGGGGAAGACGGCGAGCACCGAGCCGGCAGTGCGCGGGCCGGTGAGCAACGGTGTGAGCGCAGCCGCCACCGCCACCGGTCGAATCGTCACCCGGACGAGGCTAGACGCGGCCCCTGGGCTCACCCATGACAAGATTTGACGACGACGGGGCTGCGGGGCGGTTGAATCCGCTAACTGGAGACGGAGGCTCGGCATGGTGAAGTCGGCACAGCGAAGGTCGGCTCGGTGAAGGTAGGCACGGTGGAGGCCGGCCGGCGGACTGCCGCCGGCAGGGCCGTCGAGCAGGCCGGCAAGCCGGACACCGCCCCGGGGATCACAGTGCGGGAAGCACTGGACCGGCCGGCGATGTCCGGCGTCACGGTGCTGGCCGGAAAGGCCGGCCTGGAGCGGATGGTGCGCTTCGTCAACATCATGGAGGTTCCGGATGTGCTGCCGTGGACCCGAGCCGACGAGCTGTTGCTGACCACCGGCTACCCGCTGCGTTCGACGCCGGAATCGTTGTCCGATCTGGTGTCCCAGCTGCACCGGCGCGGCCTGGCCGCAATCGCCATCAAGCTGGGCCGATACATCGACGAGTTACCGCTGAGCATGCTCGAGGTCGCCGACAGGCTGGCGTTCCCGGTGCTCCGGATCCCGGACGGTGTCGGCTTCGACGAGATCCTCAACCAGATCCTGTCCGAAGTCCTGGGCCGGCAGGTTTCCCTGCTGTCCAGATCGGCGCAGGCGCACAACGAGCTGCTGCAGATCGTGTTGCACGGCGGCGGGCTGCCCGAGGTGCTCCGGGCACTGCCCAGCCAACTCGGCGGCCAGCACATCGGTGTCCTGCACGTCGACCGCAGCGGCCGGACCACCGCCAACGCCGGCGCAGACCTGCCGGAATCAGCCGCCGGCCTGTTCGACGAGGACGGGATATTCCGATCCACCGCGTACGGTCACGGGGTGCACCGGGCCGGCGAAGCCAGTGTCCTGGTCGCATCGGTGGTGGCCGCCGAGGACCAGGGCGACCTTGTCGCTGTACGCACCGACGGCGAGTGGACCAGCCAGGACGTGATCGCGCTGGAACGCGGCGCCACGGTCGCTGCGCTCGTGGTCACCCGGGAATTGGCGGTGGCAGCCGTCGAGGGCAAGTACCGGGGCGATTTCCTCCGGGACGTACTGTCCGGGCGGGTGGCGCCGGAACCGGCGTTGACCGGCGCGACGGGGTTCGGCTGGGACCTGAACGGTCCGATGGTGGTGGTGGTGGCGGCCGGCGCCAGCCAGACCGTGGACGAGAACGCTCGGCGGCGCCGCACCGAGCAGCTGGCCGGTTCCTGGTCGTCCTGGGTCCGCCGCTGGGATCCGGCGGCGGCGGCCGCCAGCTTCGCCACCGAAGCCATTGCCGTGTTGCACACACCGGACGGCTTGCTTCCCGACGAGAACCGGATTGCCGAGCTGATGGGCGGCCTGTCCTCACCCGGTGTGCCGTTCGACGGCCTGGTCGGGGTGTCCCGGGTGGTGCCGGATGCCGCCGGCCTGCCCGCTGCCTACAGCCAGGCATGGGAAGCGGTGCGGGTCGGCAGGCGGTTGTCCGGCGCCGGCAGCGTTTCCCGGTTCGACGACCTCGGCCTGTACCGGTTGCTGTCGCTGGTGCCCGATTCGTCGGAGCTGCGCTCGTTCCTGGCCGACACCCTGGGCCCACTGGCCGAGCCGGAGGGTGATGTGGAATCCGACGAGCTGCGCCGCACCCTGCAGGTGCTCCTGGACACCAATCTGAACGTGGCGCAGACCGCGCGCCGGCTGCACTTCCACTACAACACGCTGCGCTACCGGATCGGCAAGCTCGAGCGGCTGCTGGGCCCGTTCACCACCGATCCCCGGTTACGTGCCGATCTCACGGTGGCGCTGCACGTCTGGCAGATGCGGGTGGCCCACAGCTAACGCCGGCACTCGCTACCGTTCTCGGGCCTGCAGGTCGACACCTCAGTCATGTCGGCCGAGGACTGCGGGCGACTGATCGCCGGCCGCGTCGACGCCTGACCCCTCGTCGTCCAGCCATCGCCCGCTCTGCAGAACCGTCGGTTGTGCAGCCAGAGCACCGGTTTCTCGACGTTTCGTTGCACAGGGCTGTGGGACGTCGCGGTGGGAGATCACCGGCGTGACCCAGGATCGCTCAGCCCGCGACCGCGCGAGCTGCCATCACCTTGCTGACGTTCTTCTCGGCCCACGCGGCGATCGCTTCGATTCGCCAGTGGTGTTCGGCATCCGCCCATCGACGTTCGGGCAGGATCTCGATGCCGACGCGCATGCGTCGACGGTATCGGATCGGCCGTCACCCGGATCGGCCATGACCCGGCGGCCCACCGTCAGCCGGTGCTGCGCAGGTAGTGACCGAAATGCGGGACGGTGAAGGCGATCCGGCCCCGTTCCCCGGAATAGATCAGTCCCTTCTTCAGCAAGGCGTCCCGCGCCGGGGACAGCGATTGCGGCCTGCGACCGAGCGCCTCGGCGACCGCAGCGGTCGGCACTGATTCGACGTCATCGAGCTCGTCCGCCGGCTGTGTCGCGGCGGCGTCGGCCATCGCCCGCAGGTATTCCCGTTCGCCCGGGGTGGCCCGCTCGTAGCGGGAGCCGAAGAAGCCGACGGCGAGTTCGGTCTCGGCCGCCGGCGCCGCCACCGTGATATCGGCTGCGGTGACCGGACTTCCGGGCGCTACGTCCCAGGCCACCTTGCCGTAGGCCTGGATGAAGTACGGGTAGCCGCCGGTGGCCGCGTACATCGCGTCCAGCGCCTCCTGGGCGAACTCGGCGTCCTCCTGCTGGGCCGGGGTCTGCAATGCCCGATCGGCGGCCTCTCGGGGCAGCCGGTCGATCCGGGCGTAGCGGAAGAGCCGTTCGCTGTAGGACTTCGACGCCGACAGCACCGCCGGCAGGTGCGGCAGCCCGGCGCCGACCACGATCAGCGGCAGCGACGACTGGCTGATCTCGTGACAGGCGGCGCACAACGCGGAGACGTCATCCGGGTGCAGATCCTGCATCTCGTCGACGAAGACGCCGATGCCGCGGCCGACGTCGGCGGCCAGCCCACCGACGTCGGAGAGCAACTCGACCAGGTCGATCTCGATGTCGCCGGAATCGGCCCGTCCGGCCACCGCCGGTGCGTCGATCCCCGGGTTCCACCTGTCCCTGACCTTGGCGTCGCTGCCGGCGTCCCGCTGGGCGAACGACTTGATGACGCCCAGTACGTGCCCGACCTCTTCCTGCCGGCCGTGGCCCAGTTCGCGGACCGCGGTGTGCAGGGCGCTGGACAGCGGCCGGCGGAGCCGCTGGTCGGGCCTGGCCTCCAGCTTGCCGGTGCCCCAGCCGGCCCGCACCGCCGCCGATCGCAGGGCGTTCAGCAGCACGGTCTTGCCGACACCGCGCAGCCCGGTCAGCACCACGGACCGCTCGGGCCGGCCACGGGCCACCCGTTCCAGCACCACGCCGAAGGTCTCCAGCTGTTCGTCGCGACCGGCCAGCTCGGGCGGTCGCTGGCCGGCGCCGGGGGCGTAGGGGTTGCGGATCGGGTCCATTCGAGCAATGTATTCGGCAATCTAGCGTCAGCCGGAGATTTGCCTAGCGAGCCGAATCGTGTCGCCGCGGCCCGTGGCACGGTGGACTGCCGGTGGACCGCGCGGCCTACGTCGGCAGCGACGCCGAGCAGCGGGAAACGGACGCGCTCAGGGTGCAGGTGGCGAGAGTGATGCCGAGGTGAGCAAGCGCTGGCCGGGAGCGACGGGGAAGTCGGGCCAGTAGTCGGGCTCCGGAACGGATTGCACAAGCCTCGCGGCCGGACACTGGCAGATCTCACCTACCGTCCAGGGCCACCGAGGGCTACGGTTCCGCAATCTCGACCCGCCCCAGAAAGGCGACCGCCCAGAAAGGCAGAGCCATGGCCATCGGTTGGAAAGAAGTCCCCAGTGATGCGCCACCCGGATCCGTCGTCCGGCCGGACGAACGGCTGAGCTGGCCGAAGACCATCGGCATCGGCGCGCAGCACGTGGTCGCCATGTTCGGGGCCACCTTCGTCTTCCCCCTCATCATGGGCCTCAACGCCAACCTGGCGATCATGATGTCCGGGATCGCCACCATCATCTTCCTGCTGGTGGTCAACGGGAAGGTGCCCAGCTATCTGGGCACCTCGGCCTCGTTCGTGGGTGCGGTGGTGGCTATCAGGGCCGGCGGCGGAACCAATGCCAGTGTCACCGGGGCGATCCTGGTGGCCGGTGTGGTGCTGGCGATCGTCGGCCTGATCGTGCATTTCGTCGGTGCCGGGGTGCTCCGCAGGGTGCTGCCGCCGGTGGTCAGCGGCGCGGTGGTGCTGCTGATCGGCTTCAATCTGGCGCCGGTGGTGGCCAACACCTATTGGCCGCAGGACATGACGATCGCCCTGCTCACCGCGTTCTTCACCATCATTGCCTCCGTGGCATTCCGCGGCTTCTGGTCGCGGATCGCGGTGTTCCTGGCGCTGATCTTCGGATATCTGCTCTCCTGGGTGTTCGACGGCATCTTCGGTCAGATCACCTCGAAATTGCCGGGCCAGAACCTGATGGATTCGGCCGGCCAGGCCTGCTCGCCGGAGGGCCCGTACTGCCTGGCGACCGTCTTCCCGCACGACAGGGTCAATCTGAGCGGTGTCGGCAACGCCGACTGGTTCGGCTTCCCGACTCTGCACAGCCCCGATTTCAAGATCAGCTTCATCCTGCTGGCGCTGCCCGGAGTGATCGCGCTGATCGCCGAGAACACCGGCCACGTCAGGGCTGTGGCCGAGATGACCGGTCAGGACCTGGATCCGTACATGGGCCGGGCACTGTTCGCGGACGGCGTCGGCACCACCCTGGCCTCGGCGGTGGGCGGATCACCGACCACCACCTACGCCGAGAACATCGGGGTGATGGCGGCGACCAGGGTGTACTCGACGGCCGCGTACTACGTGGCCGCGATCGTGGCGATCCTGCTCGGATTGGTGCCGAAGTTCGGGGCCATCGTGAATGCCACTCCGGGCGGGGTTCTCGGCGGGATCACGGTGGTGCTGTACGGCATGATCGGCCTGCTCGGCGCCAAGATCTGGAAGGAGAATCGGGTCGACTTCGGAAACCCGGTGAACCTGGTACCCATCGCCGCCGGCATCATCTGTGGCATCGGCAACGTGACCATGGGATTCGGCAAGGACTTCGCGCTGACCGGCATCGCCCTTGGCACCCTGGTCACCATCGTCGGCTATCACCTGGCCCGCTGGCTGGCTCCATCGATGCTCCGAGAACCGTTGGGGGGCAGCCGATCCTACGAGGGCGGCGCGTCCATCGCGACCGGGTCTGTGGTGGAGGGCGACCAACGTCTGTCCTCATATGCCGAGGACGACACCGATCCGCAACGCCGTCGCTGATCAGGGCGGGTCAACTCACGGACGCGCTGCGCAGCCGATCCCCCGACCCGCCTAGCCCGAGTCCGTTCCGGCCGCCAACAGCACGTCGATGACGGCGGGTGCACAAAACCGTCGGTCGTAGCCGCTGTTCACGTCGAGCGGCGCGAGGACACCGAGATCGACAAGATCGCTGACCAACTTGTTGGCTCTTCCGTAGCCGACGCCGAGGTGCTGTGCTGCCCGTCCAACCGTGAAAGTCGGGTTGGCCACCGCGAAGTCGATCAGCGCATGTGCGGTTCCGGCGCGAAGAGAGGAACGCCGCACCGCTTCGCGGAGGTCAGTCTGAGCTGCGACGAGTCGCACCAGTTGCTCCCTGGTGGGCCACATGCTCCCACGACACCCCAGTGGGGCCGATTCCAGAGATCGGGACGAGGTGCCCCATTTGTCGTTGACGAACATTGACGCATCCACAATGTTACTTTAAGGGCGGTTCAGTAAAATTTCAGGCACGTGATTCTCTGGTGAGTGACATTTTGGCCCGGGGCAGCACCCGCCAGTAAGCGCCTGGGTCGCTGGCAGATCCTGCCGTACGCCCGGACCCATCCTGAGGCAGGATCGGAGGATGAAACCGGCCCCATTCAGCTGGCACGGTCCCAGGACCGTCGACGAGGCCTTGGCGGTGCTCGCCGATGTCGGCAGCGATGGCAAGGTGCTGGCCGGTGGACAGTCGCTGATCCCGGTGCTCGCGATGCGACTGGCCGAACCGGCGCACCTGGTGGACATCAACGAGGTGGCCGGTCTGGACTCGGTGACGGTCACCCCCGAAGGGGTGAGGGTCGGGGCGCTGGTCCGGCATGCGGCGCTGGAACGCGACGACGCGGCGGCCGCCGCCCAACCGCTGTTGCGGCAGGCGCTAGGACTCGTGGCCCACCCCACGATCCGCAATCGCGGCACCACCGTGGGATCGCTCGCCCACGCCGACCCGTCGGGCGAGATGACCAGCGTGCTGGCGTTGCTCGGCGGAACGGTCACCGCCCGGTCCGCCGGCGGCACACGGGAGATCCCGGCGGCGGAGTTCTTCCTCGGACCGCTGGAGAGCGCGCTTCGGCCCGACGAGCTGGCCACCTCGGCGTTCTTCCCGGTGTCATCGGGCCGGTCGGGCTCGGCGTTCGTGGAGATCGCTCGCCGTCACGGCGACTACGCCCTCTGCGGAGTGGGCGCGGTGGCGACGCTGGACCCCGCCGGCGAGCTGACGGCGCTGCGATGTTGCTACCTGTCGGTCTCGGAGACGCCGCTGGTGGTCGACCTGACGGATGCCTGGCGGGCGGGCGAGCCGGACGCGGTCGAGGCAGCCAGGCGGGCAGTCGACCCGGCGCCGGACATCCACGCCACCGCCGAGTACCGGCGCAAGCTGGCCGGCGTGCTGACGCTGCGGGCTGCCCGCAGCGCGGTGACTGCCGCCCGCGAAAGACCTGGCGTCGCAACGACTCTCGGCGACCGTCGCGACCAGGAAGCCGGGTGAGACCGATGATCGACGAGCTGGCAGCCGGCGAACGCCGGAACGTGGCGATGACGGTGAATCACACCCACCGCGACGCCGAGGTGGAGGCACGGCGCACCCTGTGCGACTATCTGCGCCACGATCTGGGACTCACCGGCACCCATGTGGGTTGTGAGCACGGAGTCTGCGGAGCCTGCACGGTGCTGCTGGACGGCGTACCGGTCCGCAGTTGCCTGGTGTTCGCGGTATCGGCCGCCGGTCACCGGGTGACCACCGTCGAAGGACTCGGCCAGCTGGACGAGTCCGGCGATCCGGCCTCGCTGTCCCCGGTGCAGCGGGCCTTCCGTGATTGCCACGCGCTGCAGTGCGGCTTCTGCACGCCGGGCTTCCTGACCACCATCACCGCGGGACTGGCCACGAATCCGCACCCGACCCGTGAGCAGGCGGTCGAGATGATCGCCGGAAACCTGTGTCGGTGCACCGGCTATCAGAACATCGTGGACGCGGTGTTGCGGGCCGCCGAGTTGATGTCGGACCCCGACGCCGCTCAGCCGGACCGTTTCGCCGAGCACGCCGACGCAGCGCCGGCGGACGATCCGCCGGCCGGCCGACGGGACTCGCTACCAGGGGAATCGGAACCTTCTTCCGCTGACGGGACACCCGCCTGATGGTCACCCGCTACTTCGGCTCCGCCGTCCGCCGCACCGAGGACCTGCGGTTGACCACCGGCAACGGCCTGTACACCGATGACGTGGGCGCCGCCGGATCGGCCGCGAACAGGTCGGCCGGTGTCGCCGCGCTGGAGGCGGCCTTCGTCCGGTCGCCGCACGCCCACGCCGCGATCATCGACATCGATGTCACCGACGCGCTCGACGTCCAGGGCGTGGTCGCCATCTACACCTGGGAAGACCTGGAAGGCGCTGCGGCAGAGCCGCTTCCGGTGCTGATCCCACATCCTGGCCTGCACGCCGCGCGGACCGGCTACCCGCTGGCCATGGACACGGTGCGGCACGTCGGTGAGGCCGTTGCGGTGGTCGTCGCCGCCGACCGGTACGTCGCCGAGGACGCCGCCGGCCGGATCCGGGTGGACTACCGTGTTCTCCCGCCGGTCGTCGGGATCCACGCGGCACGGGATGCGACAGCGCTGGTCCACGCCGACGTCCCGGACAACGTCGCCGCACACCTGGTGCAGCACCACGGCGACGCCGGAGCGGCCATCGCCGCTGCGCCGCACATCCTGGAGTTCGATCTGCGGATCGAACGGTCCTGCTCGATGCCGTTGGAGGGCAGGGCGGTCCACGCCCGTTGGGACCCGGACGATGCCAGCCTTCGGGTCTACAGCTCCACCCAGACGGCGACCAGTGTGCGGGCCGCGATCGCCGCCAAGCTGGGCCTGGCACTGGGCAAAGTGGAGGTGATCGCACCGGACGTCGGCGGCGGATTCGGAGTCAAGATCATGCACCCGTGGCCGGAGGAGATCGTGGTGCCGATGGCCGCGATCAAACTCGGCCGGCCGGTCAAGTGGACCGAGGACCGGCGCGAGCACTTCGTCTCCTCGGCGCATGAACGCGCCCAGGAACAGCACATCAGCGTCGGGTTCGACGACGACGGAAGGATTCTCGGTCTCGACGTCACGTTCTGGCACGACAACGGGGCCTACACGCCCTACGGGATCATCGTTCCGATCGTCACCTCCACGCAGCTGCTCGGTCCGTACAAGCCCGGTGCCTACCGGGTGGAGTTCTTCTCGCTGTACACCAACACGGTGATCGTCACCCCCTACCGCGGGGCCGGCCGGCCGCAGGGGGTGTTCGCAATGGAACGCACCATGGACCGCATCGCCGAGTACCTGGGGCTGGACAGGACCGTTGTCCGCGCGGCGAACTTCATCCAGCCGGACGAGTTCCCCTACGACCATGGCCTCACCTTCCAGGACGGCCGGCCGCTGATCTACGACTCCGGCAACTACCCCGACCAACTGACCATGCTGAAGAAGATGATCGGCTGGGACGAATTCCCTGCGGCGCAACGGGAAGCGAGGTCTACGGGGCGGCTGCTGGGCATCGGCATCGGCTGCTATGTCGAGGGCACCGGCCCTGGGCCGTACGAGGGCGCCCACGTGCAGGTGCAGACCGACGGCAGCGTCGAGGTCGCCATCGGATTGACCAGCCAGGGACAGGGGCACCAGACCGTCTTCGCGCAGATCGCCGCGGACGAGCTCGGCGTCGAGTTCGACAAGGTCAGGGTGGTCACCGGCGACACCCGCCGTTTCGGTTACGCCGTCGGCACTTTCGCCTCCCGGGCGGCAGTGATGTCCGGCAGTGCGGTGGCGCTGGCCGCCCGCAAGGCCAGGGCCAAGGCTTTGCGGGTGGCCGCCGACATGTGGGAGTGCAACGCAGACGATCTGCACGTCGAGGCCGGCCTGGTGAGCATGAAAGGCAACCCGTCGGTGTCCATCCCGCTTGGGCAGGTCGCGGTGCTGTCGAACCCGCTGCGATATGCCTTCGACGAGGCGGCCAGGGCGGCCACCCAGTTCGCCCTGCCCGTCGACCCGGACAAGCCGCCCGTCGCCGAGGGAGACGAGCCGGGCCTTGACGGTAAGGACTACTACTCGCCGCCGCGTTCCACCTTCGCCTCCGGCATGCACGCCGCCGTCGTCGAGATCGATCCCGACACCAGTGAGATCGCCATCGCCAAGTACTGCGTGGTGCACGACTGCGGCAACCTGATCAACCCGATGATCGTCGAGGGTCAGGTGCACGGCGGGGTGGCGCAGGGCGTCGCCGGGGCCTTGTACGAGCGGATGGCCTACGACGAGTCCGGGCAATTGCTGAATGCCTCGTTCATGGATTTCCTGATGCCCTACGTCACCGAGGTGCCGCGACTGGAACTCGGCCACCAGCAGACACCGTCACCGCTGAACCCGTTGGGCATCAAGGGGGCCGGCGAGGCAGGCGTCATCCCGGTCTCCGCCGTCATCGCCTCGGCGATCGAGAACGCCGTCGGTTTCCGGATCGACGCCATGCCGATGGACCCCAGCACGCTGTTCCATCTGCGAGAGCGGTTCGCGGCCGGCGATATCGATGCGGTAGCCGATGCGGTCGCTGATGGCCCCGCCACCCCGGGCTCGTTCACCACCAGCCGAGCAGAAAGGTTGTCGCCATGAAGGTTTCCGGATCGTCCGTGCTGCACGCCGGCCGGGACAAGGTGTGGCAGGCCATCAACGACCCGGGCGTGCTCGCCGGCGTCATACCGGGATGCGACCAGTTCTTGGAGCTGGACGACGGGTACTTCCGGATGACAGTCACCCTCGGTGTGGCATCCATCAAGGGCAGCTACTCCGGCGAGGTGAGACTGTTCGACAAGGTCGAGCCGTCGTCGCTGACCATGCGGGCAACCGGCACAGGTGGTCCCGGCACCATCGACACCACCGTCGCGGTGACGCTCGAGGAAGCCGCCGACGGCACCACCAGAGTGGACTACGACGCCGACGCCACGGTGGGCGGGATGGTCGGCGGCGTCGGCCAGCGGGTGCTGGCCAGCGTCGCCAAGAAGACCGCGGCGAAGTTCTTCTCGGCGATCGACGAGGTACTCACCGGCGAGCGGGAAATCGGAAAGGCTCCATCGGACGTCACCGTTGAGCGCGCCCGGCGAGCGGTCGCGAACCTCTCCGTCGCCGGAGCCGGCGAGTTCGACGCGCAAACCAGCGGATGGGCGCCGTTGTCCGGTCCCTCGCTCGCCGCGCTGAATCGGGGCCTTCCGATGCTGGGAGCTGCCGCCCTCGGCGCGGCGAGCATGCTGGTAGGGGTGCTGGTCGGTGCCAGGATCGCTCGGCGCGGCTGACTCCTCACAGCGGCCAACGAGGACGATGAGCCCCGACCGCGGGGTCTACTGAAGTACCGTGACGGGTTGCGACGGCGATCCACCGGGGATCGCCGGCCGATCTGACGTCGGAGGACATGGTGGCGGGTGAGTACCAGCGCCCGGGTTCTGACCCGAATCCGGACAACGACATCACCGTTCCCAACGTCTTCGGGGGTGCCCGGCGCGACGACCCGGCAGCCATCCTGCCCGGGCTGGGCGCCGCCGATGGACTCCAGGCGCCTGCCTGGGGGCAACCCGGCGAGGGTCCCGACCGCCGGGACGTGGCCCGGTCGGGGGGTGGCCGTCACGGTGCACCGGAGTACGGAGCAGTTCCGCCTGGGCCGGCGGAACTGGGTGCGACGCAGTACAGCGGTAGTAGTCACAGCGGTAGTTGGGACAGCGGTAGTTGGGACAGCGGGAGTAGGCACCGCGCCGCCGACTACCAGACCGATCAGGCGGTTCCACCCCCGGTGGAGGCGGCGATGCTGGCCCCGGACGGTCGTCGCCGGCGCAATGCCCTACTCGGCGTTCTCGCAGTTGTCGTGTTGACCGTCGCCGTGGTGCTGGCCGCTCTGCTCATTGCGCCGAAGTGGTCGAACAACAACGCGGATCCCGAGCCGACACCACCGCCGTCCACCGCCGCGCCCGCGACCGGCGACAGCCTGCCGGAGGAGAGTTCGATCGACTCCGACACGGCCACCTCGTCGGCGCTGACGACCAACTCGCCGACGTCGACCAACCCGACCGTGACCACCACGACGATCTCCGGTCCGCCGTCGTCGGCGAGCGCGCTCCCGCACACCGTCACCGTGACGGCGACCGCCACCAGTAAGGTGTCGCCGGCCACCTCGCCGAAACCCACCGGACCGTTGAAACCCACGCCCCCGAGAAGTACTCCGTCGCCCAGCCCCAAGCCGTCGCCCAGCCCAAAGCCCACTCCGACACCGACGCCGACCCCCAAGCCGTCGCCGACCCCACCACCGCTGGGGGTCCCACAACAGAACATCGCCTGCAGCCAGGGGTACATCGTGCAGTTGGCGTCAGAACTCGACGCGGCCACCTTCCGGAACCGGGTGCAGGCGCTCAAGGCGCGGGGCATGGTGCCGCCCGACGCGAAGGTCGCCGTCTCGACCCAGTCCTGCGGCATCTTCAGCAACCAGAGCAACACCTTCGTGCTGTACGTCGGCCCGTACTCGACCCCCTTCCGGGGCTGCGCCGCCCGGTTGGCCGGACCGCCGGATTCGTTCATCAAGGGCGCCAACCCCGACTCGGCCCACGGCTACCTGTCCTGCTTGACTCCGGCGGATCCCCGCAAGATCCCGCAGATCGGCCCGAACGGCGGTGACCGCAGCTGGATCGGAGAACTGCAGCGGGTTCTCGGCGGCCGCCTCAACATCTCCGTCGGGCCGCTCGGGCCGGCCGAATGGGGCGTCTACACACCGGGAACGCAGGCGGCGGTAAAGCAGTTCCAGGCTTCGAAGAAGCTGCCGGTGACCGGCGTCGTCGACGCCCGTACCTGGAGCGCACTGCGCACCGCGCAGCTCTGATGTGAGTGCGGGCGCCATGGCGTCCACGGCCGTCCGCGGGATATCCTCCGGATGCGCCGCCGGGCGCGCCCGGTCCGCGGGGAAGGGACGATCCCACCGGCCGCTGAACCCATTCTCCTGACGGACCTCGGCCCGGCCACGCGGACACGGGCAGACGGAGGTTCGCCATGTCCGCCCTACCCGCACGCCCATCGCTCGAGCATCTGCGCAAGCAGGCGAAGGCACGTAAGCGTGACCGCGTCATCGGCCTGAGCCGAGCGCAGCACGAGATCGCCCGCGAGTACGGCTTCGACAGCTGGCCGGCGCTGGTTCATCACGTTCAGGCCGGCGCCCTGGCCGGCATCGAGCGGGCGCTGGTGCTCGCCGACCCCGACGGGTTGGCGGCGCTCCTTCGATCCGATCCGGCGGCCGCGGCCGCGGAGCTAGCGGGGTCCGTACCGCTGCTGCTGCTACTGCGGCGGTCGATCGGCGCGCCGGCGGATGTCAGGGTCTGTGCGCGGATGCTGCTCGACGCCGGCGCCGACCCGGACAGCCACACCATCGAATGGGGTGGTGAGGGTCGGATGACTGCCGTGTTCGATGCCGTCGAACGGCGGGACTCGGCACTCGTCCGGCTGCTCATCGAGCGGGGCGCGACGAAGGACGAGGACGCGTTCTATCACGCCTGTGAGCAGTCGGACCTGGTCATGCTGGAGTTGTTGTACCAGCCCGAGTTCCGGCACGTCGTCAACCACAAGCTGGACTTCGAGGACGTCGCCGGGCTGCGCTGGTTCCTCGATCGGGATGTCGACGTCAACGCCAACCGCAGTCTGCACCATGCGATCTGCCGCGGACGTGGCCTGACCATCATCGCGATGCTGCTGGATGCGGGAGCCGACCCGAACCTGCCGTGGGATCGCTGGGATGTCGGCCGGCGCCCACTCGCGTTGGCTGCCCGATGCGGCCATCTGGGCGCCTACCAGCTGCTCGCCGCGCGCGGCGCCACCGCGGACCTCGATCCGGTGGACGCTGCGGTGCTGGCCGTCGCCCGTGGGGAGTCGGTGCGGCTGCCGAAGGCGGTCCCGCCGGCGCTGGGCAACCCGCGGACCGATGACTTCGGCTGGATACTCGGGCAGTTCGCCCTGCTCGGACGCACCGACGTGCTGCGGGCGTTGCTGGACGACGGCCTGGCCGTCGACACCCGCGGCTGGAGCAACTTCACACCGCTGGACCAGGCGGCGATGAACGGGCGGACCGAGACGGTGCGGCTGCTGATCGAGCGCGGAGCCGACCTGCACGACTGTGCCTTCGACGACGACGGTCCGACGCCATTGGACTGCGCGTTGTGGGGGCTGCGGAACAACCGTGCCGAGGACGGGGACTATCCCGGGACCGTCGCCCTGCTGCTGGCAGCCGACGCACCCACGCGACAGTCGCCGCCGGTCGGCGACGAGGCCGTCGACGCGCTGCTGGCCGCCCACCGTCCGGGGTGAAGTCCAGCTCGCTGCGCCCCTGCGATGCTTCCACCCATCGCTCGTCACCGAAGGTGTCATCACGCACGAGGTTGAACCCGATTGTTTCGACCCAGAAATCCTTTGCCGACTCCTGGTCGTCGACCGGGACTATGACTTTGCTGATGCCTGTGATCACCGGAGCTCCGTTCTGTGCGGGGCCGGCTCTTCACCCGGCCATGTCGGGACTCTGCCCGTTCTGCCGGGGAAGTCGAACCATTTAGCCCTGACCGAATTGAAGGAAACGGGGGCAGATGCCAGCGTCGGTGTGCCTGACGACGAAAGTCTCCTTCATGCCGCTTGTCTCCACGGGTCAAGCACGGCCGTCGTTCGGTGGTGTGGTCTGGAACATGGTGACCAACTGGGCATGATCCTGCGGCTCGGACTGCACCAGAACGTCGTCACCGGCCCGCAGGATGGTGTCGGGTCGGACAGTCAGCAGCTGCTGATCGCGGATGACGAAGTTGACCCAGACCTGACCGGGCAGATCGGTGAGCTGTTCGATGGTGCGCCCGTCGGCCGGGGAGCCACGATGGATGGTGAATCGGCCGACGCCGTCGGGTTTGTCGCGCAGCCGTACCCCTAGGGCCCACGGTTCGGTGTCGACTGTGCGCATCGGCAGTTTCAGCATGCGCGCGACGGTCGGCACCAGCCCGGCCTGGAAGACAACCGAGAAGGCCACCACCACAACGACAATCGCGTACAGCCTCGGACCCTGCGGGATGTCGGCGGCCAATATGTAACTGGCGAGCAGGATCGGTACTGCTCCCTTGAGCCCGGCGAACAGGACGAACGCGCGTTCGTTCGGCTTGAGTTCGGTCGGCCACAGACACAGGCCGACGAAAATCGGCCGGATGACGAACGCGCTCACCACCCCCAGGATCAGGCCGGGCACCCAGACGTCGGCGCGGGACAGTTGGTCGAGGTCGATGGTAAGTCCGAGCATGATGAACGCGATGATCTCGGCCAGGCTGGCGATGGCCGAGTGGAATCGTTCGATTTCGCGTTTGTAGGGTGCATGTGCGTCGCCGAGAATGATGCCGGCCACGAACACCGCGAGGAACCCGGATCCCAGGGCCAGGGTCGTGACGCCGTATAGAAGGAAGACGCTGGCCAGCGTCCGAAGCGGGTACAACCCCTCGGCGGGCAGCGGAACGCGGCGGACGAACCACAGCAGCGCGCGCCCGCCGAGCACCCCCACCGCAAGTCCTACTCCCATCTGCAGCGCGAACTCGCCGACAACCTGCAGCACGCCGGAAGCACTGATGCCACCGGCTGTGATCAGGCTGGCCATCAGTGCGATACCGACCGGGTCGTTCGCGCCCGATTCGCCTTCCAGGATTGCCCCGCTGCTGCCGGCGATCTCACGGCGGCCGAGCACCGAGAACACCACGGCCGGGTCGGTGGGGGCTACCGCGGTGCCCACCAGCACGGCCAGATACCAGTTCAACCCGAAGGCGTAGTGGCACAGCACCGCCGCCGCGCCGGCCGACAAGAAGGTACCGGCGATGCCGATGGCGCTGATAGGGGCTGCGCTGGAACGGAAACGGCGCCAGCCCAGGTTCAGGCCGCCGTCGAACAGGATGCACAGCAGGGCAACCGTGACAACCCGTTCGACCAGCCGCTCCGGCGGAACGGGGATCACCGTCACCACTTTCGCGGTGATCGCAGCACCGGCCAGGAACAGAGCGGGAGCCGGCAGATGCACGCGTTCACTCAGCCGGTTCGACAACACTGCCAGCAGGCCGACGCCCGCCGTCACCAGCACCAGCAACGCGAAGGTTCTGACATCGGTCACGATCGGTTCCTCATCCGCCCGCGGCGGCCGCTGGCCGGGCTCCGGGTATCGCCGACTCCGGCCGACTCATCGAACCACCTGATCGACGCCGCCACAGCACCGGCTGTGCGGTAGACACAGCGGGTGACTTTCGTGCGGGTCGTTGATGACGTCGGTCAGTACCTGGACGCGGCCGGCGTGGTGGTGATCGTCGTCGGGGTGTTGTGGGCAGCCTTCGCCGCCGTCCGCAACATCCGGCAGCAGGCACCGGACACCTATCGCCGATTCCGGCGCCAGCTCGGGCGCTCGATCCTGCTGGGGCTCGAGCTGTTGGTCGCCGCCGACATCATCAAGACGGTGGCCGCAGCTCCGACGCTGCAGAGCATCGCGGTGCTCTCCGGCATCGTGCTGATCCGGACGTTCCTCAGCTTCTCGCTGGAGTTGGAGATCACCGGACGATGGCCGTGGCAGAAACCGCCGCCTGATGCAGTGGAAGACAGGTCGACCTGAGGTCGTGAACACCCACCGTCGGTCAGACGATCAAGACCCGGTCGGCCATGGAATCCGTCCCCGCCGGTGCCGCGACGTCGCCGGTGGCCGCCGTCGTTGTGTGAACGACACCGTTGTGTGAACGACGCCGGATCGGGCACCGGACAGTCGGGTGGTTCAAGCAGGCGGATCGCTCCGCATCCCGATCCAGGAGGCTGGCAGCAGCACATGGCAGAAGAGAAACAGGCAACACCCGAACAGCTCGCCACCATCCGTTCGATCATGAAGGGCGTCCGCACCGCCATGCTGACGACCGTGGACAGCGACGGCTCCCTGCACAGTCACCCGATGACGACCCAGCAGGCGCAGTTCGACGGCGAGTGCTGGTTCATCGCCTCGGACCAGTCGGACACCGTCAGGCAGTTGACGGCCACTGCGCAGGTGAACCTCGCGTATGCGAGCTCGTCAGAATGGTTGTCGGTGGCCGGCACCGCCAAGGTGGTGCGCGATCAGGCGAAGAAGAAGGAACTCTGGAATACCTTCACCGAGGCATGGTTCACCGATGGCGACACCGACCCTTCGGTGATCCTGATTCATGTGACGGCCGAGTCGGCGCAGTACTGGGACAGCCCGGGCCGGGTGGCCACCATGGTGAGCATGATCAAGGCCGCCGTCACCCGCGCCGAACCGGAAGCCGGCGACTCCGCGTCGGTAGAACTCTGAGCCCATTCCGTCTTCATCTCTCGCGCTACCCGTCGTGCGTATCAGGCAACCGATCTCTCCGAACAGCTTCCCGGAACAGGACTCATCATGACCAGTCGCAACACTTTCCTCCGATCCGCCCATGACCTGGGCGTCGCGGCGTGGTTCGGCGGCTCGCTGGCCGGTGTCACCTCGATCAACGGCACCGCCAGCGGTGCGCGCTCCACGGAGCGGACCCGGTACGCTGCCGACGGCTGGGCCCGCTGGGCGCCAGTCTCGGTCGCCGCCATCGGCGCTCACCTGGTGGGCGGGCTGGGCCTGATCAACGCCAATCGCGGCCGGCTGCGCGGGCAGAGGGGGGCGATGGCCAACACGATCGTCAAGTCCGCGCTCACCGTCGCGGCGATGGGCACTACCGCCTACAGCGGCGTGCTCGGCGCCAAGGTCGCCGCCGCGGGGAAGGTGCCGGCGAAGGGCGCCACCGAGCCGAGCGCCGCTACTCCGGACGATACCGCCAGTGCGCAGCAGCAGCTGCGCATCCTGCAGTGGGCGACGCCGGTGCTGACCGGCGCGGTGATCGTCCTGGGAGCGATGCAGGGAGAGCAGCAGCGTCCGGTGGAGATCCTCCGCGCGTCCGCCAAGAAGGCCCTTTCCGCGATCCCGTCGCTGATCCGCTGATTCCGCCGACACCCGGGCCCAGCGGAACAACCCCAGCGGAACATCCCCCAGAGCGGAACCGCGCCAGCGGAACGTCCCCAGCCGCGTCGGAAGGTTGTCGTCTGCGTCAATTGCTGCCCGGGGCGGGCTCAGTCTGCGGCGAGGCTGCCGGTCGACTCCGGGACGCGTTCACCCGGTAGTTGACCGGTGGCGATCACGTGATCGGCGATCTGACTCAATTTGATGTTCTGCTGCTGGGAGAGCCGGCGCAGCACCGCGAAAGCCTTGTCGGCGTCGAAATGGAAGCGTTCCATCAGGATGCCCTGAGCCTGCCCGATGCGGTGTCGCGCCGCGATCGCCTGCCAGAGATTCAGATCGGACCGGTAGCGGGAGAGCACGATGGAGGCATGGGCGCCGACCAGCCGCGCCACCTCGAGATCCTCGGTGGTGAACTGGCGGGCCGATGCGGAGTACAGATTGATGGCCCCGAGCGTGGAGCCGTTCGCATGCAGGTTGACGCTGACCACCGCATGAAATCCGTGATGAGCGGCGGCCGGACCCCAGCGCGGCCACCGTGCGCTTTCGCCCAGGTCACCGGAGACCATTACCCCCCGTTCCAGGCAGGTCTGCACACCAGGTCCTTCGTTCAACCGGAACTGCAGTTCATCGACGGTAGCCACCCCCTCGTCTGTGGCCGCGAGCGAGTGGAACGTGTCCCGCCCGCGCTCGGTGATGCCGGCCCCGGTGGCCAGGCCCAACTCGACGACAGTTCCGGTGACCGCCTCCATCGCCGAAGTGCTGCGACCGGGATGGGCGGCGCGGGTCCGGTCCATGAGCAGTGCCGCCAGCGCGATCGGGTCGGATCGGGTCATGTCGGTCCGGGCCTGCGGACACCCGGCAGCCGCCGGGTGCGCGAGCCTGAGTGCGCGACTGTGTACTGCGCGGTCGCCGACGGTGGCATGGCTGCGGGGCGCGGGCGCGAGGATCGCCGCACGGTTGTCTGTCGGTGCACAGCCGGCTACTGGGTTTCGAAGCCGGCGGCGTCGACGCGCCGGTGATATCTGGTGCCGACGGCGCCGCCGAGCAGCGCCCCGAGCAGAGCAGCCAGGATCGCGGCGACGATGACGATGATGCCGGCGGTGGTGACACTGCCTTCGTCGACCGGGATCCGCGGCAGATTCAGCTGGGACAGCACGTTGTATTTCGAGCCGGCAATCGCGGCGATGGCCGCGATGATGGCGGAGATGACGATGAACCACAGCCATACAGCCAGGCCCTGCTTGATCCCGTTGAACCTGGCCATCCGGCCTGCGACGTAGCCACCGCAGTAGTAAGCCAGGAAGAGGATCACCAGCAAGACGATCCCGCTGATCAGTCCTACGGTCTTGGCCGTACCGGTGGCGTTCTGGGATGCCTGGACGGCTTTGTCGACGTTCTGGGTGCTGGTCACGCCGAACGCGACGCCGGCTGCGGTCAGCAGGCTGAGGAGCAGGACGGCCAGTCCGGTGGCGGTGAGCCACCCGAAGAAGGCGGAGCCCAGCTTCATGCCGCCGAACGCTTCCCTCTCCCTGGCGAAGACGGTCTGCCGGTCCGCCGCCAGCAGCCGATCCGGGTCGGGTCCGACGACTTCCTCGCGCACGATGTCGTGCCGGACGGTGTCATCTGGCACGGTGTCATCTCGCACGGTGTCCCGGCGAACGTGCTCTCGCCGCACGGTTTCCCGCCGGGCGGCGTCGTCCTGCACCGGAACGGGCGGCTCGACACCGCGATCGGCGCGGTTCCCGGTGGTGGTGCGGTCGCTGTCGACGAACACGGGCTCGACCTGGCGGTCGTGGGGGTCGCCGACGGTGCGGTGCGTCACCCCGGGCGCACCGACGTCGCGAACCGTTCCGTCGGGGTCGCCGGTGCGGTCGTCGCGAAAGGGGGTATCCGACGGGTCGACCTCGCCGCCGCGCTGGTAGTCCGGCCCCCTGGCGTCTCTCGGGACATCGTCGGGACCAGGTCCGGTGGGTGTGCTCATCGCTTCTCCTCGGTGGGTTCGGGCCCGGGCAGAGGTCGACAGGATGTCAACAACCTCCCGAGCCCGAGCGAGATCAGGGAAACCATGGATGGAACATGAACAGCTGGCGGCGCCGGCTTTCGGTGAATGCAGACCAGCAACCTTACGCGGTAAGACTTTACATAGTAAACCTGAACGCCGCAGAGCGCCCGGGACAACCCGGGGCGTCCGCGTCGTGAACGGACCGCCCGACCGGCATTCTTGTCCCGACCGGCATTCTTGTGATGCCGCCCCCGCGGTGTGAGAGTGTCGAGGTGATGATTCGTCGACGTTGTGCTGACTCGACGTCCCCGCTGAGGACGGCCTCGCACCCATGTCCACTGCCCGACGACGACGGCCGAGCCCTGTTCAGGTCGCGACGCCGGCCAGAGGATGCTCGGTGAGCAGCCCGGTGTCACCGGCGGATCAGGCGGTGGACGGCGCCGCCGAGCGGGGCCTGAGCCGGCGGAAGATCATGCTTGCGGCGATCACCATGATCGACGAACACGACCTCCGCTACCTGACCATGCGCAGACTGGGTCAGGCGCTGGGCGTCGAGGCGATGGCGCTCTACCACTACGTGCACAGCCGCGAGGATCTGCTGGACGGCATTGTCGAGAGCGTCATCGACGACCTGTACGGCAATCCGCACGTGCATCTGAACAGCGGCAACTGGCAGGACTACTTGCAGCGGCTGGCGCACGGTGTCCGCGGAATCGCGCTCGCTCATCCGCAGGTGTTTCCGCTGATCGCAACCAGGCCGCCGGCGGCGCCGTGGGTCAGGCCGCCACTACGGAGCCTGCGCTGGATGGAGTCGTTCCTGGAAACCCTGCATGGCTGCGGCTTCTCGGATCCGGCCTGTGTGGCCGCCTACCGGGCCTTCTCCAGCTTCCTGCTGGGGCATCTGTTGTTGGAGGTGTCCGGCCAGGGCGCCGACGTGGGACCGATCGAGCAGGCCGATCCGGACGACAAGCCTGCCACCGACCTGAGCGAGTACCCACGCCTCAAGTCGCTGGAAGGCGAACTGTCGCAGGATCACTCCGCGGAGGAGTTCGAGGAGTCACTGGAAACCCTGCTCGACCGGATGGAGCTGCTGGAGCGCTCCTGACAGGCGTCCCATCCGGGCCGGTACCCGAGGCTCAGTACCAGTGCTTGCGGCCACCGATGGCCCGACCGGTGGCGCCGAGAACAGCGAGGACCGCGCCGACGACGATCAGAATGATGCCGATTGTCCACAGGACGGGGATTTTGGCGATGAAGCCGATGATCAACAGGATCAGGCCGAGAATGATCATGAGAACCTCTCCTTGGGTGGCCGGAGTGCTTCGGGCGATGAGCGGTGGATCAGATGCCGTCGATGCGGTCGTCCCGCTCGGTGACGTAGTGCCGACCGGCGTCATCGGTGGTCACCGCGGTGGACCGGGCACGCCGGCTGCGGGGAAGTTGCACTACCAGCCCGATGATCAGGGCGAGTAGGCCACCTGCCATCACGATCCATCCGATGATGTGGATGTCGATGCCGGCGACATGGGCGTTCACCGCGAAAGCCAGAATCGCGCCGACGACCAGCAGAACGATGCCTATGCCGATACCCATTTCCCGTGTCCTCTCGCTGACGAGCAGAACGCCTCGGCCTGGGCCGCCCGAACAGGCGTGGCGCCGGTCTTACTGAAGGGCACCGGTGGAAGCGTACCCAGATATGGGCTGGCCCACACGCTTCGCTGACCGTGTCGAGATCAATATTGCGGCTCCGACCTTCCGTTCGAGCGGACCTCAACGGCATCGGGCCGTAGCAGCGACCGTCCGCCGGCCGGGTCGACCGACCGGTCCGCGCCAACGATCAGCGTGGGAGAGCACATGACCGGGAGCATCCAGTCGGCAGACGGCAGCATCATCACCTACCAGAAGGCGGGCACCGGGCCGTCACTGATCATCGTCGGAGGTGCATTCAACGACCGGCAGTCGGCGGCGCCGTTGGTACCGCTGCTGGCCGAGCACTTCAGCGTTCATTCGTTCGACAGGCGGGGCAGAGGCGACAGCACTGACAACAGCAGCCATCCGCCGTACTTGGTCGAGCGCGAGGTGGACGACCTGCAGGCACTGATCGCACAGGCGGGAGGATCTGCCATGTTGTACGGCCATTCCTCCGGTGGAGTCCTGGCGCTGGAGGCGACGATGCGGGGACTACCGGTGACGAAAGTGGGGGGTCTACAGGCCCCCTTACTCAGCAGGAAGTGAGAGGCGGGAGTCGATAGGCGCCTGGGCCAGGCGCATCGACCTGGCCGTCGCCGATGACGAGCCTGAGCGAGCGGCCGAGATCTTCCTCGGCCAGATCGGCGGTGACGCGCTGGGCCACCTCAAGCAAGCACCCTGGTGGCCGCACATGGTGGCGGTGGCCCACACGCTCCCGTACGACGTCGCACTGGTCGGCGACGGCAGCATGCCGACCGAGCGGTTGTCCGCGCTCGAAGTACCGGTGCTGGTGATGGACGGCGGGCAGAGCGAGCAGTGGCGACGAGATGCGGTGGTCGCGCTCGCCGCCGCGATCCCCGGTGCACGGCGCGTCACCATCGAGGGGCAAGGCCACGCGGTTGTCCATGAGGTGATCGCCCCTCAGATCATCGAGTTCTTCCGCTGAGCCGATTTCCGAGCGGTGTGCGTTCGGTCCACCGATCCCGAAATTTTGCGCTCCGCATCTGTTTTGCCGGGGATGAGCTGGGTACTGCGGTTGCAGACGTGAAGCAATCGCGTCGGCCGATTCCACGGCTGTGGGACGCAACTCATGGGAGTAGCCGTGATGTGCCGTTGACGTCGTCGGCCGTGCCCTGACCGCTCACAACGCGCCTAACGACGCTTCCCAGCGAGCGTGGGCCACCGCCGAATCCCTCGATGCAACAGGGCAGCTGGCTGCCGTCGGCTGCCGAAATTCCGCAGAGCACTTCAACCGGAGGAGAACAATGACCACCGCACAACGCCCCGAGGACTACATGGGCCGGAACGCCGTCGACCCGCAGGGCAGCAAGATCGGATCCGTCGGACAGGTGTACGTCGATGACCAGACCGGCCAGCCCGATTGGGTCACCATCAACACCGGCCTGTTCGGCACGAAGGAGAACTTCGCTCCGCTGCACGGCGCGACCATCGACGGCGACAACCTGGTCCTGCCGTTCGACAAGAGCGTGGTGAAGGACGCCCCCAACGTCGCGGACGCGAGCCACCTGGACGAAGGCGAGCAGCAGTCGCTGTACTCCTACTACGAGCGCTACCTCGGCGCTGGCGGCTCCAGCACCGGCACTTCGGATGTCACCCGCGAGCGGCGCACGGAGGGCTACGACACGTCCGGGCGGACCACCGACGACGCCATGACCCGCTCGGAGGAACAGCTGAACGTCGGCACGCAGCAGGTGGAGGCCGGCCGCGCCCGGCTGCGCAAGTATGTCGTCACCGAGCAGCAGACCGTCACCGTGCCGGTGTCCCACGAAGAGGTCCGGATCGAACGCGAGCCGATCACCGAAGCCAACCGCGGCGAGGCGCTCGACGGCCCCGACATCTCCGAAGAAGAGCACGAAGTGATTCTGCACGCCGAGCAGCCGGTGGTCGCCAAGGAGACTGTGCCGGTCGAGCGGGTACGGATGGGCACCGAGACGGTCAGCGAGCAGCAGCAGGTGACCGGTGAGGTGCGCAAGGAACAAATCGAGGTCGAGGACGACGTCAAGGCCACGGGTGGCCGAGACGACCTCGACCCCAGGGATCGCTGACCGGCGTCCGTTCACACCAAAAACGTTGGGAGATAACGCTGATGAGTGACCAAGAGTTCGGCTACACCGGCACGGGTTCCACCTCTGCCGCCGGCGCCGACGCGCCGGGGGAGGTGCTGTCGGCGCAACCGATCGGCGGTTACTCCGGCACCGGCGGCGACCAGACGTCCACCACTGACGTTGCCAAGCAGCAGGCGTCGGAGGTGGCCAGCACCGGGGCGGATGCTGCCCAGCACGTGGCCGGCGTGGCTAAGGAGCAGGCCGGGCAGGTCACCCAGGAGGCGGGTCGCCAGGTCAAGCAAATCGTCGGTCAGGCGCAGTCGGAACTGTCGTCCCAGGCGCAGACGCAACAGCAGAAGCTGGCCGGCGGTGTGCACTCGCTCGCCGACCAGCTGAAGTCGATGGCCCAGAATTCCGACCAGCAGGGTCCCGCCACCGACGTGGCGCACCAGGCTGCTGACAAGGCGCACGAGTTCGCCGGCTGGCTCGACAACCGGGAGCCGGCCGACGTGCTGAACGAGGTCAGGTCCTTCGCCCGCCGGCGGCCCGGAGTCTTCCTCGCCGTCGCCGTCGGTGCCGGGGTCCTCGCTGGCAGATTGGCCCGGGGCCTGGCCACCGATCCGGACGAGAAGTCCGGGGGCTCGATGTCATCGGATTTCGGCGCTGGGTACTCGGCCCAGGTCCCCCCGCCGGCCGTCGGCTACGACGCCACCCCGGCCTACGGCACGCCCGCCGGCTACGGCACGTCGCCGGGCTACGTCGATCCGTCGGGCGGATACGCCGCCCCCGCCGGCGCCGGCTATGGCGGACAGCCAGGCTACGGCCAGCAACAGGGGTATGGCCAGCAGCAGGGCTATGGCCAGCAGCAGGGCTACGGCCAGCAGCAGGGCTATGGCCAGCAGCAGGGCTACGGCCAGCAGCAGGGCTACAGCCAGCAGGGCGGCGGTTATGTCGACCCGGCCGGTAGGTACGGCCAAGCCGGCTACGGCGGTACCGCCCCGCAGTATCCGGGTGGTACTGACCGATCGGGTGAGGTTCAGTGAGTTCACCGATCGAAACGCCGAACGAGACCCCCCGTTCGCTCGGAGAGCTGGTCGGCGAGATCTCCAACGACCTGTCCACATTGATGCGGCAGGAAATGGAGCTGGCGAAGGCGGAGGCGAAGCAGTCCGCGACCCGCGCCGGCAAGGGCGCCGGGATGTTCGGCGGCGCCGGAGTTGCCGGTCACTTCGTTCTGCTGTTCCTGTCCATCGCCTTGTGGTGGGGGCTCGGCATGGCGATCGGCCATGCCTGGTCCGCGCTGATCGTGGCCGTGATCTGGGGCATCATCGCCGCCGTCCTGGCGGTGATGGGCCGCAAGGAGTTCGCCGCCATGCGTGGCCTGGACCGGACGGCTGAGACGGTCAAGAAGATTCCCAACGCTGTCAAGGGTCACGAGGAGATGAACCGATGAGCAACCCGGATGAGATCAGGGCGCAGATCGATGCGACCCGGGCCAACCTGAGCAGTGATGTCGACGAGTTGGGCGACAAGGTCAGCCCCTCTCAGATGGCGAAGCGGCAAAAGAATCGGCTTCGCGGATCGGTGGTATCGGTGAAGGAACACATCATGGGAACCGCCGATGACGTGAAGTCATCTACCGGCGGTGCGGTGTCGAATGCCATGTCATCGGTCGGGGACGCCGCATCGTCGGTCGGCGACGCCGCCTCGAACGTCCCCGGCAAGGCTGTTCAGCAGACGAAGGGCAATCCGATGGCGGCCGGCTTGATCGCCTTCGGTGCCGGAATGCTGATGTCCTCGCTGTTCCCGGCCAGCCGTCCCGAGGCGCAGGCCGCGGCGGCTCTCAAGGAGCAGGCGCAACCGCTGGTGGAGGGAGCGACGTCCACCGCCAAGGAGATCGCCGGAAATCTGCAGCAGCCTGCTCAGGATGCTTTGGAGCAGCTGAAGTCCACTGCCGCCGACGCGGTCGACACCGTCAAGGAGGAAGGCGCCTCGGCTGCAGGCGACGTCAAGGACCAGGCGCAGGGCGCCAAGGACACGGTGCAGCAGCAGGCATCGAGCAGCTGACGAACCCGATCGACCGACCGGACATGGGCGGGGTCTGCAGAGTTGCAGACCCCGCCCCTCTGCATCGCAACCATCCAGCGCCAGGGCATCGAGTACCGAGAGGTGACCGTGGAACAGCAGAGCGGGAGTAAGGCCGAAACGGCCCCGGCCCCCGACGACGACCGCAAGCCGGACGATCTGAACGACCTCACGAAGCGGTCGTGGAAATTCATCCTCAAGAAGACGATGCGCGAGTTCTCCAAGGATCAGTGCCTGGACCTCGCCGCCGCCCTCACCTACTACGCCGTCCTGGCATTGTTCCCCGCGATCCTGGCGCTGGTGTCCTTGTTGAGCATCTTCGGGCAGGGATCACAAGGCATCGACGCCATGATGGGGGTGGTCAAGGATGTCGCCCCCGGCGCGGCGGACACCCTGCAAGGAGTCGTGACCCAGCTCAGTCAGAGTCATTCCGGAGGCCTGGCCCTGATCGTCGGACTACTCGGTGCGCTGTGGTCTGCATCCGGTTACATCGGGGCGTTCGGCCGGGCGATGAATCGCGTCTACGAGATCGACGAGGGTCGGCCGTTCTACAAACTGCGTCCGACCATGCTGCTGGTCACGCTGGTTGCCGTGGTGCTGGCGGCGCTGGTGGGGGTCGGGCTGGTGGTCTCGGGCCCGGTGGCCGGAGCGATCGGCTCAGCGGTCGGGCTGGGCGACACCGCCGTCACCGTTTGGAACATCGTCAAGTGGCCGGTGATCCTGGCGGTCGTCGTCGTGGTGGTGGCGATCCTTTACTACGCGACACCGAACATCAAGCAGCCTAAGTTCCGGTGGATCAGCGTGGGTGCCGCCATGGCCGTCGTGGTGTGGATCCTGGCGTCGCTCGGTTTCGCCCTCTACGTCGCGAACTTCTCGAACTACAACAAGACCTACGGCTCGCTGGCCGGCATCATCGTCTTCCTGCTGTGGCTGTGGATCACCAACCTGGCCCTGCTGTTCGGTGCCGAGATCGACGCCGAGATCGAACGCGGCCGGCAGTTGCAGGCCGGTATCGAAGCAGAGGAATCCCTGCAGCTCCCGCCGCGGGACACCAAGGCGAGCGACAAGCTCGCCGCCAAGGACGACAAGGAACTGCAGGAGGCGCGAGCCATCCGCACCAGCGCCGAGTCCGACGCCGATCACGACGACGGCGGTTCGCCCGGCGACCCGAACGGGGACCGGAACACCGAGCGGAACGGCGACCGGAACAGTGATCACAGCTCCGGGTCGCACCCCGCCGACCAGCGGAGCAAGGGCAAAGGTTCGCGCCACAACCGGTGAACTCGGGGACCTCGGACGGGAAGCAGCGCCGATCTGATTCCTGCACAGGCGAAACGCCTGCCCCGTTGCCACCGGGGCAGGGCGTTCGCGTGTCCGCCGCCGGCGGTGTTGCCCAACCGGCAGATCGTGTGATGTCGCCCGGCGATCGCTCAGGGTTTCAGGACGACCTTGATGCAGCCGTCGGTCTTCTCCTGGAATGTCTTGTAGGCCTGCGGCGCCTCGTCGATCGGAACAGCGTGGGTGGTCAGATCCAACACCCCCAACGGATCGGCGGAGTCCTCGACCAGCGGAAGCAGGTCGTCGATCCACTTCTTCACGTTGCACTGGCCCATTCTCAGCTGCACCTGCTTGTCGAACATGTCCATCATCGGCAGCGGATCGGCGGTGCCGCCGTAAACGCCGCTGATGGACACCGTTCCGCCGCGACGCACCGCGCCGATCGCGTCCACCAGAGCGGTGAGTCGATCGACGCCCGCCGTCTCGATCAGCTTCTGTGCCGCGCCGTCCGGCAGCAGTCCGGCGGCGGTCTGGGCGAGTTTTCCGGCTGTGGCTCCGGCAGAACCGTGCGCCTCCATCCCGACGGCGTCGATCACCGAATCCGGGCCGCGACCGGCTGTCATCTCCAGCAGGGCCGCCGGAACGTCGCCGATGTCGGTCGGGTCAAGGGTTTCCACGCCGTATCGCTCGGCCATCTCCCGCCGCTCGGCCACCGGTTCTACCCCGATGATGCGCAGGTCCTGGTGTCGGCCGATCCGGGAGGCGAACTGCCCCACTGGGCCGAGCCCGAACACCGCAAGCGTTCCGCCGTCCGGGGTGTCGGCGTACTTCACCGCCTGCCAGGCGGTCGGCAGGATGTCGGAGAGGAACAGGAAGCGCTCATCCGGACCGTCGGCGCCGACCTTGATCGGTCCGTACTGCGCCTGCGGCACCCGCAGGTACTCGGCCTGGCCGCCCGGTACCGAGCCGTACAGCGATGTGTAGCCGAACAATGCGGCGCCCTTGTTCTCGACCCGCACTTGCGTTGTCTCACACTGGGACTGCAGGCCGCGTTCGCACATCCAGCAGTGGCCGCAGGCGATGTTGAACGGCACCACCACCCGGTCGCCGACCGCGATGTCGGTGACGGCGGAGCCGACCTCCTGGACGATGCCCATCGGTTCGTGACCGAGGATGTCACCGGTCTTCATGTACGGGCCCAGAACTTCGTACAGGTGCAGATCCGAGCCGCAGATGGCCGTCGAGGTGATCTTGATAATCGCGTCGGTCGGCTCATGGATCTGCGGATCGGGGACCTCGTCGACTCGGACGTCGCGTTTTCCGTGCCAGGTAACAGCTTTCATGTGAGGCTCCTTGGTGCGTCAGCGGGCGGCAAGAGTCTGGCCCATGCGGTCTTGACCAGTCGCCGACGGGCGGCGGCGAAGGATCCGGAATTGCTGAGCGCGGCGCGGGCGGCGTTCCACCCGCAGGCTCCGTGAACGCCGCCGCCCGGATGGGCGGATGCCGACGCCAGGAACAAGCCGGCGATCGGTGTCTCCGGCCGGCCGAGCCCCAGAGTGGGGCGGAAGATCAGCTGCTGATGCGGGTACGCCGTGCCGCCGTTGACGGTGCCGTGCACCAGGTTCGCGTCAGCCGCCTCGAGGTCTGCCGGGTGCTGGACGTTCCGGGCGATCACGCTGGCGGAGAACCCGGGCGCGACCTCTTCCAGGTGGTGCTGCACCCGTTCGACGTGCTGGTCCAGCAGCGCTGTTGAGTTCGCCATCGCGGACGGGACGTGGGTGTACGCCCACGCCGACTCGGTCCCAGCGGGCGATCGGGTCGGGTCGGCGGTCGTCATCTGGCCGAACAGGACGAACGGATGCAACGGCCGGCGTCCGACGGTCAGATCCGCGGCGTAGTCGACGAATCCGTCGAGGTCGACGCCGAAGTGCACGGTGCCGGCTCCGACGGCGCCACCGGCCAGCCACGGCACCGGGCGGTCGAGTGCCCAGTTGATCTTCAACGTCGAGAGGTCCCACTGGAACTGGTCGAGTCGGCTCTTCATCTGGCCTGGCAGCTCCGTCACCCCGACCAGGTCCCTGTACAGCGTCGGCGCAGCCACGTCGGCCAGTACCGCCTTGCGGGCCCTGACCAGGGTGCCGTCGGCGGTCCGAACGCCGAATGCGCGCCCCGCGGCGGTCAGCACGGACGTCACCCGGGTTCCGGTACGCACCTCACCACCGAGCGACTCGAAACGGGATTGCAGTGCTGTGGCCAGCTTCTGCGCGCCGCCCTGCGGGACGGGGAAGCCGACGTCCTGCCCGAGCATGGACAGCAGCCACCCGAAGATGCCGCTGCCGGCCGCCTCCGGCGGTACGTCGGCGTGCAGCGCGTTGCCGGTGAGCAGCAGGCCGCCGCCGTCGCCGGTGAAGTTCTCCTTGGCCAGCCGGCGGACCGGCAGGACCGCCAGCCTGGCCAGGTCGAGCGCGCCACTGAGCCGGGACCTGCGCAACAGTGACATCGCCGACCTGACCGGCGGGAAGGGGGTGAACATGGCGTCCAGCAACGGATCCCGGATCGCCTGCCATCCGGCGAACATCTCCAGCCAGGCCTCACCGTCGCCCGCGCCGAAGGCCTCCAGCCCGCTGGCGGTGTCCTCCGCCGAACGGGCCAGTACCGCGGCTCGGCCGTCCGGCAGCGCGTGCGCCAGTACCTTCTCCGCCTGGGTCCAGACCAGGCCGTGGTCACCGAGGTCGAGACCCCGGATGACGGGGGAGGCGGCGGCAAGCGGATAGAACGCGCTGAACAGGTCGGAGCTGAAGCCGGGTGCGGTGACCTCGGCGCTGCGGACCGCACCGCCGACCTCGTCGTTGGTCTCCAGCAGCAGGACGTCCCAGCCGGCGTCGACCAGGGCGTTGGCGGCGACCAGGCCGTTCGGACCGGCTCCGATGACCACAGCGTCGACGCTCTGCACGGTCACGACGATGCTCCGGGTGTCGGTGTCGGTGTCCAGGGTATGGCGAAGCGTCGTCCGAACCGGTTCCAGACCCCCCGCGCGGCATCTCCGCGCGGCTGCGGGCTCAGCACAGAACCGCTGGTGGCTCCGATGCGAGAGCGGGACAGGCCGGCGAACTTCATCAGCGGGGTCACTAAGGCGTCGAACACTGCGGGCAGCGTCCGGAAGCCGAGGACCACGACGTGATTGGCGATGCCCACGGACCGTTCCCGCTTCGCGGACTCCAGGGCATGCAGAATCGCGCCGGCCACCTTCTCCGGGGGATCGACGGGTGGCGGTGGCCGACCCTGCCGCCCGGCGTAGTTCGCCGCCTGGCTGTGGGCCGGGGTGTTGATGCTGCCCGGTGAGATCAGGCTCACCTGGACCCCCGGCGTCTGCCTGGCCTCGATCTGCAGTATCCGGGCCAACCCGTGCACCCCCCACTTGCCGGTGACGTCGGGACTCATGAACGGAACGGCGATCTTTCCGAGCAGCGAACCGGTGATGACCAGGCGGCCCGCACCGTGGTCGGCGAAATGTCGCAGGGCCGCCCGGGCCACGTTGGCCGTTCCCAGCAGGTTGGTGGTGATGGCCCGATCGAAGATCTCAGGCGGGATGTCGTCGAAGCGCCCGTAGGCGACGGCGCCGACAGAGTTGATCACCGCGGTCAGCCGCCCGAATCTCGAGATCCCGGCCTGGAACGCGGCGTCCACTTCGTCCCGGTTGCCGACATCGGCAAGAACCACGAGCACCTGCGCGCCCGCGGCTCGACATTCCTGGGCCGCGGCTTCCAGGCTCTCGGGGGCTCGGGCGACCAGAACGAGATTCCACCGATGCTCTGCCAGCGCCACCGCGGTGACCCGGCCGATTCCACTCGAGGCTCCACAGACCAGCACAATGTGCCCTTCGCCGGTGGGCTCGCCGGTGCGCTGGTCGGAGGGCTGGTCAGCCGCCAATGGTTGCCACCGATCCTCACCGGGTGCTGTGTAGTCGCGTGCTTGTTACCCAGGTAGCCACGGAACGGCCGGTCGAAACCTCATCGGGTTGCCGACAGGCCCGGTCGTCCAGTCGGTGCGGGACCTCGTCGCATTCGCCGCTGCGGCGGTTTCCGGGCGCCGGCATCGGGTACCGGTGACCGCAATGGATCCTCGGATTCCAGTGCAACGATCTTCGTGCGGCAGAACGATCGTCGCGCGGCAGGAGGGAATTGACGTGTCGATCACCCAACGGGAGATGAATTGTGCCCCGCCGGACGTCTGCACCGTGTTGTCGGACGGGTGGCTCTACGGGCTGTGGGTGGTGGGGGCTTCCCGGATCAGGGACGTGGACAGGTCCTGGCCGAATCCTGGCGCGAAGATCCACCACTCGGTGGGCAGCTGGCCGATGCTCTTGAACGACACCACCAGTGTCACTGCCTACACGCCCGGCCGCTCGATTCGACTTCAGGCCAGGGCGTGGCCGGCGGGTGAGGCTGATGTGCAGATCGAGGTCGAGCAGACTTCGGGCGGCTGTCGGGTGAGGATCACCGAGGACGTGGCCAAAGGGCCCGGCCGGCTGATCCCCAAGCGGCTGAGGGACCCGATGCTGCACTGGCGGAACACGGAATCCTTGCGGCGCTTGAGTTATCTGGCCGAACAACGCGCGTCGTCCGTCGATTCCCCCTAGTTGGGTCAGGTGCTGGGCGTGTCGGTCCGGCTGGTCATCAGGCGGATCGCGGACCTGAACCACCGCAGCAATGTGCCGGATAGGAGACCCGTTCAACGCACGCAGGCGGAGGCATCCTGCGTTCCGGCGAGCCCGCTGGCTGCCCGCGTCAACTGGAGCTGATCTGGTTGCGGTCGGCCCAGTCCCGCAGCTCGTCGAAGGCTACGCGGAAGTCCTCGCCGGCGGTGGTCAGCCCGTAGCGCACCGCCGTGGGCAGCCCGTCAGCGAGCTGACGCTCGACCAGCCCGGCCGACATCAGCTCGCGAAGGCGCTCGTTGAGAACGCTGTCAGAAATGCCCGGGATCGCCATGGCGAGTTCGCCAAAGCGGGCGGTCGCTCCCAGCAGGGGTTCCTACGATCATGCCGCTCCAGCGCTTCGCAGCAGCCTGAACACCTCCATGAGCTGCGTCTGGGACGGAAGCCCTCTGTGGTGCATCGCGAGGTGAGGTGGGTCGGATCCTCAGGCATCACTCCATGCTCGTTCTCAACGGCGACCACGGCATCCCGCAGTCACAAACGCTCGGCAACGTCGAGCAGATCGCCGAAAAACGTGGAGGCTCCCCAGCTCCCGTGCTCCGACTGCCGAGCATGCGAGCAGTTTCAGTCGATAACAACAACTGAGTGGGCGTCAACCACTGAAACTGTTCGGACGATCCCGCACTCCGCTCGGCGCGCCCGCAGGGTACGGGGAACACCAGACGCTGTCCGATCGCTGCGCGGCCGGTAGATCGGCGAGCCACCGGCCCAACGCGGTGGACTGCTTGCGGCCGGTCGGCGTCAGAGATACGTCGGCATCCCGCAGCCCGATGTCGATCACCTCGGCGCCCGCCGCGCTGGCCGCTGTTGCGGCGACATTGCCCTCGCTCTCCCCGTGCCGCGCCAGCAGCAGTTCGACCGGACCTTGGGTGGAGCGCTCGCTCATCAGACTGTTCAGCTCTTTCGTTCTCAGGCGGATGCGGCAGAAATCTTGCCCGGACAACGGGTGTCCGCTTCAGACAGACCTGTCCGGACACAGCGTCACCGATCCTTGTTGACGCCTCGATCGGTGGTCTGCCCGGTCCCGGCGGTGGTCGATGTGATCTTGGGATCGCCGGGGCCATCCTGCGTCTTGTTGCCGCCGGCCAGCAGCAGCACGGTGACGGCCACGATGATGACGAGCATGATGACACCGGCCACCAGAAGGACGGGTCGGAGAAGGGACGCATCCCGCTCGGCCGGGCGCTGTTCTGAGGTCACAGTTATGCCTTGGGTCGGTAACCCGTTGGAGAGAAACTACTTCTTCTTCTTCGAGTCGGATTTCCTGGATGGGTTTGCGGCTGGATCGGCGGACGGCTGCCCGCCCAGGGGGCCGAAGGTGTTGCTGACCTCGGCCATCTCCATCTCCGCGCTGGCCTGGATCAGGGCCAGCAGGGACTTGTCCAGGCCCGGTGAGAACTCCTCGAACCGCTCCTCGGCGATGGTCGACGGCACGCCTTCCGGCGCCTGTTCCGAGGCGTCCAGCATCGTCCCATCACTGGAGGGCGACATGCCCTGGAAGATGCGACCGGCCTCGGACTGAGCAGCCAGATCGAAGGTGAATTGTTTGTTGTGCAGTCCGAGCTCGGTCAGCTTCTTCACCTCGGGGAACCGTTCGGCGTTGGTCCTCGGGATCGGCAGGACGGTGTTCCATTGCACCCCAAGGGTTTCCAGCGCCTTGGCGTAGCCGTTCTCGTGAGCCTGATCGCGCACTATGAGGTAGGAGATGGTGGACCTCGCGGTCTTGTTGTCGGTCATCTCATAGATCCGGCACTTCTGCAGGCGACCGGTGGCCTCGAGCATCAGGTTGTACAGCAGGTCCAGAACCAGGTTCCCCGAGTTGTAGACATAGCTGCCACTCCAGGGGTTCCCGGCCGCATCCACCGGCAGCGCGCCCTGCGAGGCAACCAAGTAGTGGTGGATGTTGGAGGTGTCCAGCGCCATGTTCAGCGGAGTTGCCCCACCGGCGCCCGGTTGGTCCAGAGGATCTGTCGGTTTGCCGTTGTAGCGCGGGGAGCCGTCCAGCAGACGGGAAATGGTGGTGCCGATCAACTCGACGTGGCTGATCTCCTCGGTGCCGATGCCCTGGATCAGGTCGCGGTACGGCTTGCCCGCCGGGCCGCGGAAGTTCATCGACTGGAACAGGTACTGCATCATCGTTCGCATCTCGCCGAACTGGCCACCCAGCCCCTCCTGCAGGGCATTGGCCGCCGCCGGATCCGGCTCGTCCGGGACGATGTCGTTGATGAGCCGCTGGACGTGGAAATACATGAGTGCTCCCTGGGATCGGCGAGTGGACGGCGCGACACCGGGGGTCATCACCCGAGGTCCGTGTGCCCGGACGCGAGGCACGAACCGCTCCGACGCGAGTGTCGGGCGGCGAGATCCCTCGGGCAGAGGTCGGGTAACCACGTCAGCGGTGAAGAGACAGCGGTGCACCCCGGTTCGAGCGTTCAGCCGTGGCGAAGGGTCGATACCCGGGGACGCGGGGGCCAAACCCCGAGGGCGACCACTGCAGTTGATCTCTGGTTCGTGTGCGTGACTCTGCATATCCGGAGCTGCTACCGGGCACTGTGGATGAACGGTCGATCTCTGCTTCGTGGATGGGATCGGCCCAGGTCTCCGGGGTTGTTGAGCAGCCAGCAGTCCTGGGGGCCGCTCAGGCGGAGATGCAGTGGCCCCGACCGTCGAACGGCCGGGGCCACCGTCATCCAGAAAGAGGGTTGCCGATCATCCTGACTTGCTGATGACCCGGAACCGACGGACTGTGAATCCGGACTGGGGCTGTCTGTGAACGTGCCGCGATGGATCACCTTCCTCGGGTCGTCGTGGTAGCGCCGTGCACCAGGGGCGGGGAGCGTTGCCTTCGCCACCGGAGCATCCCCTCACAGGCGACCCGGCCGATCCGCGACCGCCTCGGACGGGTGGCTCCCGACCCAGTCGGCGCTGACGGCTGCGGTTCATCGAGCCGAGGCGGCGCCCCGGGTGGCGGCTTCGTCGGCTGCTCGGCTTCCGCTCCAGCTGCCAGGGTCTCCCCATCGAACAGCTCGGCGTCCAACTCGGCCGCGACTATCAGAGCATCGAATTCGGCCCGGACCAGCTCGGCGTCGCTGCACAGGAGATCGACGAACTGCCGCTGGTCGGCCGGAATTCCCACAGCTCCCTGCGGGTTCTGCCACATCTCCGCTCACCTTCACGGTTCAGGCGTTGATGGCCTGTCTCTCGTCGTCGGCGCCGTTGATGACGATCTTGCGCGGCTTGGCCTTCTCCGCCACCGGGATGCGCAAGGTCAGTACGCCGGCCTCGTAACTGGCGTCGATGTGGTCGGTGTCCAGGTTGTCGCCGAGCACCAGTTGCCGGCTGAAGATTCCGCGCGGGCGTTCGGCGGCAATGGTTTCACTGTTGGTGTGCAGCTCGGGACGTTCCGCCTTGACGGTGATCACGTTGCGTTCCACGTCCAGGTCGATCGCGTCCAGGCTGAGGCCGGGCAGGTCGAACTCGACCACGAACGTCTCGCCCTCACGCCAAGCGTCCATGGGCATCACCGAAGGCCTGGCCTGGGTGCCACGACCGCCGAACATCTGCTGGGTGAGCCGGTCCAGTTCTCGGAACGGGTCGGTGCGCATCAGCATCGGTTCCACCTCCATGTCTGACGTCTGATGCTGTGGTCTCCATAGACCCACTCGGATCTATGGCTGCTGACACAGATTCGTTGTACCATCCACCACAGGTAGATGCAAGTGGTTTTTCCGAGTAGTTGGTGCCGAGGAGGAAGAAATCGTGGCCGGATCTCGACCGGAGGCCGCGGGACGCCCGGACGCCGATCGTGGCGTGTACGGGATCGCCGTCGCCGCCGAGCTGGTCGGGATGGGAGTGCAGAACCTCAGGATGTACGAGGCCCGCGGGCTGCTGGAGCCGTCCCGGACCGAGGGGGGCACCCGGCGCTACAGCTCCGACGACCTGGATCGCCTGCGTCGTATCGGCGACCTGCTGGGCGGCGGGCTCAACCTTGCCGGCATCGCCATGGTGCTGGATCTGGAAGCCGAGAACACCCACCTACGCGACCAGGGCGCCCAGAATTCGCCGTGAGCGACGAGTACCGGACCTGGTTGCCGGGTCGAGGGTCAGCTAGGAAACTGGTCCGATGGCCAAGGAACTCAGTACCAAGGATCGCGAGAAGCTGAGCACGAAGTTGTTCGCCCTCCCCGGTAGGCGCAAGTATCCGATCCCGGACAAGGCACATGCCCGCAATGCGCTCGCCCGGGTGGCCCAGAACGGCACGGAGGCCGAGCAGAAGAAGGTCAGGGCAGCCGTCAAGAAGCGGTTCCCGAGCATCGGGCGGAAGAAGGCTAAGGAGTCCTGACCGCTGCCAGCCGCCGCCCGGCCTCCCGCTCCACGCGCTGCGCGGTCTGCAGATCGGCGCCGGCCCTGCGTAGCTCGCGTTCGGCGTCCGCCTGAGCCGCCTGCGCGGCCGCCAGCTCCGTCTGCAGGCTCTGGACCCGTTGGGCGGCGTCCGTCACGGCTCGATCTGCCAGGTCGACCGCGGTCTGCGCCTGCTGCCTGGCGTCGGTGGCGGCGGCAGCCAACTGGTTAGCCCGCTCCTGGCCGGCTCGTTCACGCCGGAGCAGGCGGCGCCGCTCGGCGGCACCCGGTTCAGCGGCCGTGCGTGCAGCGGGCTCGGGTTCAGCGGCGTCGGATCCAGTGGCGTCGGCTCCAGTGGCGTCGGATGCGGTGGCGTCGGGTGCGGCGGCGTCGGGTGCGCCGGCGCCGGGTGCGGCGGCGCCGGGTCCAGCCGCGGCGGCCCTTGACGTGGTCGTGCGCCTGGGACGGGCCGATGTGCTCGCCAGGTCCCGGGCCGATTCCCGCGACACGGCCGGCTCCCGCGGCGATTCCCACGACCCGGCTGGCTCGCTTGGCGACTCCCGCGACCCGGCCGGCTCGCGCGGCGCGGCTTTCGGTTCGGTGTCGTCGGCCAGGCCGCTCCGGAAGAGCGCGCCGGTCAGCCGGCCGGCCAGTAGTTGCCGGGCTGCCGCCTCATCGGCCAGCGCCGCCCGCAGCGTGTCGGCCACCCCTCGGGCGGTGTCGGCGCTGACCGTGCGTTCCGCGTCCCTGGCGAGCTGCCGGGCTTCCTCGACCAGCGCCGAAATCAGCCGGCGTTGCAGTCTGCTCAGCTCGCGCAACCGGTCACCGGAACCGATCGCCGCGCGCAGGTCGTCACCGAGTTCGATCAGCGGCTGGATCTCCGCCGGATGCCGGCGGACCAACTGATTGACCAGCCAGCCGACGGTGTTCGGCTTCGCCAGCTTGTGGACCTCTCCGGCGCAGTCGGCGTCGCCGGCCGCCTTCGCCTCCTTCTCCCGCGCCGCACGGACAGCGGTGAACTCCTCCAGCGGCAGGGAGTACAGCTCATCGGCCACGGTGTCGAAGTCCACCTGCACAGCGTTGCATCCCCGCTCACTGACAGAGGTGCTGATCGGCGCCATCCAGCCGAGAGGTTCGCAAACGGCGCCGGGCGGGGTCTGGGCTGCGAAACCGCGTCGAAGGATCGCAAAGGCCGGTGGTGGGGGCCCAGTTCTGCGGCCCGGCGGAGCGGGTTGACCGCTGATCACATCGGGCACCGCAGGTCTGGAGGTGCTCGTGGAACTCAGGCCCAGACTGATCGCGACGGCAGTACCGGACCGGCCGGAAGCGGCAGTGCTGGTCCTGCACGGCGGAGGCAGCCGGCGCGGGAACATGATGGTCAGCCCGGCCCAGCTGTCGGTGATCAGGATGATCCCGATCGCCCGCCGTGTCGCCAGAGTCGGCCGGCGCCGGCTCGCGGTGTTCAGGCTGCTGAACTCCCGGCGCGGATGGGACACCACACACACGCCGGTGGACGATGTCAGTTGGGCGCTGGAGCGCCTACCGGAGCGGGCCGGCGCCTCATTGCCGATCGGCCTGATCGGACACTCGCTGGGCGGCCGCGCGGCCCTGCTGGCCGGCGGCGCGGACGGGGTGCGCAGCGTGGTGGCGCTGGCGCCGTTCGTCTATCCGGACGACGCGACCGCCGACCTCAGCGGCCGGCGGGTGCTGGTGGTGGATGCCTCCGAGGACCGGATCGCCCGGCCCGCATTGTCCGCCGCCGTCACCAGAGGACTGGCCCGCACCGCCGACGTCGGGCATGTGCGGATCGTCGGCGGCAGACACTCCATGCTCCGGCATCATCGGCTGTTCGACGGCCTCGCGGCGGGCTTCACGGCTGCGACGCTGCTGGGAGACACGTCGAACCCGGTGGTCCAGCAGATCCTCGGCGGGGACCGCTGGCTGGAGCTCCGTCCATGATTTCGACGCTATTCCGAGGAGGAGCGGGAGCACGCCGCATCCCTGGCCGTGGTCGGGCTTCAGGACGTCGGATCCGATGCCGCGCGTTTCCACCGACATCGAGACCGATGACATCGAGGCGGAAGTGGCACGCCTGAAACGGCTGGGCGCAATCGAGCATTGTCGTCACGGCGGCTGGGTGGTGATGCGGGATCCGGCGGGCCTGATGTTCTGCGTGGTGCACCCGGAGTCCCCCGACTTCACAGACTGGTCCCGTGAGGTGAGCTGACACGCCTCCCGCGCGCCTGAGTCGGATCGGCCCCAGCAGGGCCTTGACTGCTGCTGTGCGGTGTGTGCGGGCAGAACAGGAAATCCGGTGACGCCGTCCTCGCCCAGCGGCGGTGGTCCGTCCCCCGATGCCGGCAACCACTCCGAGGCCGCGGCGGAGGGGCACCACGATCTGGTCGCTCAGCCGCACGATCATCGGGCCGAGGAACCCATCGCCCAGGCCGAGGTGGTCGCCGCGGCCATCAGCACCGACGAGGCGCCGATGGGCACGGTGGGCAAGCCCTTCGACCGGCGATCTCCGTTCTTCATCGGAATGCTGGCCACCGCCGGAGTTGCGGTCACCTACGGCGCTATTCGACTGTTCCTGTACGCCGGCAACGTCCTCGTCCTGATCGGCGTTGCGCTGTTCCTCGCCGTCGGAATGGAACCGGCGGTGTCCTGGCTGGTGAAGCACCGTTGGCCGCGCTGGCTCGGCGTTGTCACCATGCTGCTGCTGATCCTGGGCGTGATCGGCGGGTTCCTGGCCGCCGCCATCCCGGCGGTGGTAACGCAGGGTGAACAACTGGCCGCCATGGTGCCCCGGTACCTGCAGGAACTCAAGGATCACAACTCATTCCTGGAGCACCTGAACGATCGGTTCCACCTCCAGGACAAGGTGAGCGCGCTGGTCTCCTCGTCCAGTGCGGACCTGGGTGGTGGTTTGCTCAGCGCCGGCGTCGCCGTTTTCTCCGCCTTGACGCACATCCTGGTGGTGCTGGTGTTGACCATCTACTTCTTGGCCGACCTGCCCCGCATCCGCCGGCTGGCCTATCGGCTGGTGCCGCACTCCCGCCGTCCCCGCGCCATCCTGATCGGTGACGACATCCTGGCCAAGGTCGGCTCGTACGTGCTGGGCAACCTCATTGTTTCGCTGATCGCGGGTGTCCTGACCTTCGCCTGGCTGATCATCTTCGGCGTTCCGTATCCGCTGCTGCTGTCGATCATGGTGGCGCTTCTGGACCTGGTTCCGGTGGTCGGGTCCACGGTGGCCGGCGTTGTCGTCGCCCTGGTGACGCTCACCGTCTCGGTGCCCCTGTGCCTGGCCACCATCGGCTACTTCATCGTCTACCGGCTCGCCGAGGACTACCTGCTGGTTCCGCGCATCATCGGGAACGTCGTCAAGGTGCCCGCGTTGGTGACGGTGGTCGCGGTGCTCATCGGGGGCGCCCTGCTGGGGATCATCGGCGCCTTGGTGGCCATCCCCATCGCTGCCGCGCTGCTGCTGTTGGCCCGGGAGGTCCTGTTTCCGCGTCTCGATCGCGCCTGACGCGCCGCTACGCCGGCCGGCCAAGCGGGCGATGTGCGTCGGCGCGTCGCTGGGGGCGACACTCGGGACTACGGCCGCGTCACTCCGGCGCCGGCGGTTCGGTGTCCGCAGCGCCCGCGCCCGACCGTGATTCCCCGGCCGTGCTGGCCGATGACGACGACCCGCTCTCAGCCTGCTGCTCGCCCTCGGGCAGGTACACCTCGGCGAGCTGTTCCTCGCTCGCCGCGCCACCATAGGCCCCGGAGGATTCGGCCACCGCGTCCTGCGCCTGGTTCGTCTCATCGGGCATCGCGGTTCTCCTTACGATCACACGGTCACATCGCTGCCCAGTTGACCACACGTGCACCAGCTCAACGCCGGTGCCTCTCGGCACGGTCGGCAACCGGTCGGTGCCCAGGACGTCCCGATCCAAACGGGGCCCGGCGGCTTCCCGGCACAAGGTTTCGGGGCCGATCAATTTCCCGGGCTATGCTCCGCGCGGGCGCAAGAAACTCGACTCCAGATGCATTATCCGTGCCCGGAGAGGGCGAATTGCCGATCTGGAGACGAGTTTCCTGCGAAGCCTGGTCGACACCGCCCGGGAATCGCCGTGGTTTCACCCCCACGGAGGTAGGGAATCCAACTCCCAACCGCTACTGTCTGTAGCGATTCCAGGGAGGCACCATGAGTCGTCGAGGATTCCGGGTTCTGTTGGCCTGCATCGCGATGGGGGTGGCGGGTTGCGCCACCGGTACCGGCGCTGCCCAGCCGTCAAGTAGCGGCGCATTCAAACCTGACGCCCAGCTGTCGGGAAACCTGCGGGTGATGGGTTTCGGCGCCACCGACGAGATCGGGTCGACCCGACTCGATCTGGCCAAGGCGGCCCTGTCCGGGGTCAACGTCAGCCTGATCGAGGGCGATCTGGACATCCAGGCATTCCTGTCAGCGGTCGCCGCCGGCGATCCACCGGAGATCGTGTACGCGAACCGGGACCAGATCGGCACCTTCGCCTCGCGCGGCGCCATCATGCCGCTCAACGACTGCATCAAGGGCGAGGGGATCGACACCTCGCAGTATCTGCCGCCCGCGCTGGCTCAGGTGACATTCGGCCAGAACGTCTACGCGATCCCCGAGTTCAACTCGGTGGAGGTGACGATGGCCAATGCTCAGCTGCTGAAGAAGGCAGGGGTGGCTATGCCGGACGTGTCCGGAGCGAACTGGGACGCCATCACAGCGGCCAACAAGAAACTCACCCAGTCGGCCGGCGGCAAACTCAGCGTCATCGGGTACGACTCGAAGCTCCCCGAGTTCCTGCCGTTGTGGGCGAAGTCCAACGGAGCGGACCTGTTGTCGAGCGATGGCCGCAAGGCCCACCTCAACGACCCGAAAGTGGTGCAAGCGCTCACTTTTGCCGTCGGCATCTACGCTGATCAGGGCGGCTTCTCCAAGGTCAAGGCGTTCCGCGACTCCGCGGACTTCTTCGGCAAGGGCAACCAGTTCGCCACCAACGTTCTCGGCGCCATGCCGATGGAGCAGTGGTACGTCAACGTGCTGAACGAGATGTCGCCGAACGCCGCGATGACCTTCGACGTATTCCACGCCAAGGACGGGAACCCGCTGGCGTTCGCCTCCGGCTCGGCATGGGCCATCCCGAAGGGGTCCAAGAACGTCGCCGCAGCCTGCCGGTTCGCCAAGACGATGACGGCCGTCGACTCGTGGATGGCGGCGGCGAAGGCCCGCGCCGATGCCCGCGCTAAGAAGAAGCTGTTGTTCACCGGTCTGCTCACCGGGAACGCGACCGCCGACAAGAAGATTCGTGACACCTATGTGAAACCGAGCGGGACCGCGACCTGGGACGCCGCCGTCACCGCCGTCTACGCCGCCAACGATCACACCTTCACGCTGCCGGCCAATCCGGCCGACGCCGAGTTCAAGACCGCCTGGCAGGACGCGGTCAACCGGGTGCTGAACGGTCAGCAGAAACCGCAGGCGGCGATGGACCAGGCGCAGACCCAGGCGCAGGGCGCCCTGGACAAGGCCTGGGCCGACTGGGACAAGAAGGGCTGACGGCGGTGGCCGCTCCGACCGGGGCCGCCCCCCGGCCCGGCAAGACCCTGTCCGGCAAGACCCTGCCCGGTGCGTCCGTCCCCGGCGAGCCCGGATCCGGAAAGTCCTTGTCGGGCAAGTCTTCGCCACGCAAACGAAAGACGCGCCAGCAATCGAACGACACCAGGGCGGCGTGGCTGTTCATCAGCCCGTGGTTGGTCGGGTTCTTGGTCTTCACCGCCTGGCCGCTGATCTACAGCGCGTATCTCTCACTCACCGACTACGACGTGATCAACGCTCCGAACTTCGTCGGCTTCGCCAACTATCGCCAGCTGCTGGACGACCCGAAGATCGCCAAGTCGCTGGGAAACACCCTTTACTACACCGTGATCCAGGTGCCGCTGCACATGCTGGTCGCGCTGGCGCTGGCGCTGTTGCTGGAGCGGGCCGGCCGGAGTTCGGGCTTCTTCCGGACCGCGTTCTATCTGCCGAAGATGACGCCGCCGGTCGCCGTCGGAATCATGCTGCTGCTGCTGTTCAACGGGCAGAGCGGTTTGGTCAACACAGTTCTCGGCTGGTTCGGCCTCACCGGACCGTCGTGGACCACCGACCCGAACTGGGTGAAGCCGGGCCTGATCCTGATGAGCCTGTGGACCGTCGGCTCCTCGGTGATCATTCTGCTGGCGGCCCTGCGCAACGTCCCGGAGAGCGTGTACGACGCGGCGACGGTGGACGGCGCCAACTTCATGCAGCGCACCACGCGGATCACCATCCCGATGATCAGCGGCGCGCTGTTCTTCCTGTTCATCGTGAACACCATCTACGCGTTCCAGACCTTCTCCGAGGCCTACACCGCCTACTTCGGGTCGGGGAACACCACCTACAGCAACGACTCTGCGCTGTTCTACGCCATCTACCTGTTCCAACAGGGATTCGAGTTCCTGCACATGGGCTACGCCAGCGCTATGGCCTGGGTGCTGTTCGTGATGATCATGATCGTCACCGGCGTGCAGTTGTTGTTCTCCAAGCGGTTCGTGTTCTACGAAGGATCCGAGAAATGACGGCCGAAGCTGCGGATCCGCTGACATCCGGGGTGCGTCCGCCGAACCTGCCAGTGACCGGTGTCGGCGGCTCGCCGCTGGTCGCCGAGGAGCCGAGACCCGAATCGCCCGGCCCGGCCTGGGTGGTCAGGCATCGCCGGCCGATGTGGGTGTCGGCGCTGCTCGGCATCGCCCTGGTCGCCTTCACCGTCATCTTCGTGTACCCGTTCATCTGGCTGGTGTCGGCGTCGTTCAAACCGCGCGGCGAGGTGTTCGACAACCGGCTGATCCCGCACACCTTCACCCTGGCCAACTATGTGCAGGTCTGGCGCGAGGCGCCGATGGCGTTGTGGATGCTGAACTCGGTGATCGTGACGGTGCTGTCGGCCGTCACCGTCACCATCTCCAGCGCGATGGTGGCCTGGGGATTCTCGTACTTCCGCTTCAAGGGCCGGTCCGCGTTGTTCGGTCTGGTGCTGGCCACGATGATGCTGCCGGGCGCGGTCACCATGATCCCGACATTCCTGATCTGGAAGTCGCTCGGCATGGTCGGAACACTGACACCGCTGTGGGCCCAGAACCTTTTCGGCAGCGCGTTCTACATCTTCCTGCTGCGGCAGTTCTTCATGGCGCTGCCCCGAGAGTTGTTCGAGGCGGCCAAGATCGACGGCGCGAACAACTGGGCCATCTTCTGGCGGATCGCCGTACCGTTGTGCCGCCCGGCGATGGTCGTCACAGTGCTGTTCGAGGTGCAGGCGTCGTGGACCGACCTGATGCGGGCGCTGATCTACCTGAGGGACTCCTCCGATTTCACCGTCCCGCGCGGGCTGAAGGCCCTGCTGGACCGCTACGGATTCGGCGGCGAATGGCACTGGGAGATCGTCGTCACCGCCAGCGTGATCACCACGGTTCCGATGATCATCCTGTTCTTCATCGGGCAGCGGCACTTCGTGCAAGGGGTGGCCACCACCGGCACCACCGGTTAGCTCCGGCGCGGCCGCACGGTCCGGTAGCGGCATTCGGCGCCGGCGATCCGGTGTCGGTGCGGGCTGCTGGCCATCGGGTGACCGATGATGGCTGGCGGACAACAGAGACAACAGAACGGAGAAGACGGTGCGGCTAGCCGGGCGCCCCAGAGTGCCGCTCAGCGCGCTCGGTGCGGCGGTGGTGATCGCTGCCAGCGGCTGCGGCGCGCCGGTCCCCGACGACGCGGCGGCGGTCCGAACTGCGGTCACCTTCCACCACGCCCTCGCCGCGAAGGACCGGCAGCGGGCCTGTGACCTGCTCGCCTCCAGCACCCGAGAGAACGTCGCGCAGAAGGACCCCTGCCCGAAGGCGATCGCCGACCTGGACGTTCCGGACGCCGAGCGGTTGATCTCGGTGAGCACTTTCGGCCGGCAGGCGCAGGTGAAGCTGGACGGTGACGTCACCTTCCTCACCGTGGATGACGGACTCTGGCGGGTGCGTGCCGCGGGCTGCAAACCCGACAACCGGGCGTCTGCCGGTGGCGTCTACAACTGCGAAGTGAAGGACTGACAGATGCGCGCCGGATTCTGGGGTTGCCTGACCTTCGTGATCATCGGCCTGGCCTTCGTCGTCACGATCGGAGTTCTCCAGTGGTGAGCTACCGCGGCACGGCCGGACGTGCGCGATGAAGAACCGACTGCGCGACAACGGACTGACCATCGCCTTCGGTGGCATATTCTTCCTGGCCCTGCTGGGCCAGGCTGTCAGTGGCTTGGCGCAGTTCAACAACGAACAGCTCAAGGACGGCCTGCAGCCCGTCTCGTTCCTGACGTACCTGTTCTCCTCCTCGTTCGGTGCCGATGTGGCCGAGAACTGGCAGTCCGAGTACTTGCAGTTCTTGCTGTACATCATGGCGACGGTGTGGCTGGCGCAACGCGGGTCGCCGGAGTCGAAGGAGGTCGAGAACGTCGGCACGGAAAGCGATGAGGATCAGCACGTCGCGGAATATTCGACAGCCGAGTCGCCCGCCTGGGCCAGGGTGCGCGGCTTTCGGCTGTGGCTCTACTCGAACTCCCTCGGCCTGGTGATGGGCGGCATCTTCCTCGGCTCGTGGACGGCCCAGGCGGTGGCCGGCCGGGTGTCCTTCAATGCCAATCGGATGGCATCGCTTCAGGATCCGGTGTCCTTCGTCAGCTATGTCGGATCCGCCGAGTTCTGGAACCGCACCACCCAGAACTGGCAGTCCGAATTCCTGGCCGTGGGCTCGATGGTGGTGCTGTCGATCTACTTGCGGCAGCGCGGATCTCCGGAGTCCAAGCCGGTGGGGACCTCACACACGGCGACCGGGGTCGAAGGCTGACGCCCAGATCGCCGCCCCGGTTGGAAGACTGAGCGGGTGCGAGTTGCCGTGCTGTCCGATACCCATTCGCCCCGCTTCTGGAAGCGGTGCCCGCAGGCGGTGGCCGAGGCGTTGAACGGTGTCGACTTGATCCTGCACGCCGGCGATGTCTGCACGGCCGACACCCTCACGGAACTCGAGACATTCGCGCCGGTGCACGCCGTCATCGGGAACAATGACGGCCAGGATATCGCGGCGTGGGGCGCGTCCGAGACACTGCAGCTGGACCTCGGCGGCCTACCGATCGCGGTGATCCACGACAGCGGCGGCGCGAATGGCCGCGCCGCCAGGCTGCGCCGGCTGTTCCCCGACGCGGCGCTGGTCGTCTTCGGCCATTCGCACATCCCGTGGGACGAAACCGTTCAGGGGCAACGGCACTTCAACCCCGGCTCGCCCACCGACCGGCGCCGGCAGGCTCACGGAACGATGGGCGAGCTGATGATCTCAAATGGTCGGCTCGTCTCCGCTCGGATCTTCCCGGTGAGCTGATGCTCCCGTGGTTGCGCAGCGGAAGTGGTAGCCCGCACCGCTTCGGTTGCACACAGTGCCTGGAGGGCGCTGCCCGCAGAGCCTGGATGGTGCCGTCGGCGCCGTGCTACTCGACCACCCGACCGGCTTGTCAACGAGCGCTCGCGTTAGCCCCATTCTGGGGTCTGTCTCACCGGGTTGGTGAGCAGCAGCGTCGCCACCGGAAGAGGCCAAACCCGGCACCGCCACGCCCGTCGTCCCCATGGGGAATTACGTGACGGACCAGGGTGGGGAATTACGTGACGGACAACCCCTCACACCCGGGGAATTACGTGACCGCTGACACGTGCCGCCCGTTACCAGAATCGGTCCGACGAAATCCCTTCGTTTCACCCTCACGCCACAATTAGTGCTGCTGCAGTGATCGGTCAAGGACGTCAGCACTGAGAGATCGGGCTCGCTCCATGCCGTGGCCTGGGCGGTACATGGCCGGCGGTATAACACCGGCTGATTGGCCGCCATCGACGGGAAGGGTGACGCCGGTGATGAAGCTGGCTTCAGCCGAGCAGAGCCAGAGAACGGCGTGTGCCACGTCGTCGACCGTGCCGACCCGCCCCAATGGTGTGGAAGCGGCGGCCATCCGCTGCGCCTCTTCACCTGCACGTTGCAAATGGTGGGTGAGGATCGGCCCAGGGGCGACTACATTGACGCGGATGCCATGGTCTGCGTAGTCCAAGGCTGCCACCTTGGTCAGCGCGACGATTCCGGCCTTCCCGGTGACATATGTCCCCAGGTTCGCCGTCGCGCGGACGCCCGCGACGGAAGCCATGTTCACCACGGCCCCTCCGCCACCGGCGAGGATCGCTGGGATCTGATATTTGAGGCCGAGAAAGGTGGCTCGGATGTTAGCGGCGATACCCTCGTCGAACGCCGCGACTTCGGTGGTGGCCAGGGGGCCGGGCATCGGTCCTGCTGTGATGTTATTGAACGCGTAATCGAGCCGGCCATACTCGGCCATGGTTCGGTCGACGAGGTCGCGGACCGCGCTCTCCGACGTCGCGTCAGTAGGCACCGCAACGGCGTGACCCCCGGCTGCGGTGATCTCGTCGCGGACAGAGCCCAGCGCGACTTGGTCGCGGGCCGCCAAAACCACGGCCGCGCCGGCGGTGGCCCAAGCCCGAGCGGTCCCTGCGCCGATGCCGCGGCTCGCTCCCACTACCAGCGCGACCCTGCCGGCGAAGTCTGCCGTCACGCTTGACCCACCGATCGCCCTGATCTCCGCCAGTCTGACCGAAGCCCAGCTGAAGCCGCAGTTGGGTGATGGCGAGTTGCAGGCGGCGGAGTGAAGCGAACGACTCTATTTAGAGGTACTGGTCGGCTACGGCGACTGATCGATGCTGCTGATGCTTGGTTGATGCTTAACGTCATAGCGCAGACTATGGTCAATGACGATGCTTGGCGCGTCGTCCCCCATACGTAACCGTCCGTACGTGCCGGGACGTACACGGCTTCGCTTTACCTTGACGCCAACGACCGACGACAGGCAGTGGGCTTACCAACCAGGGCCGAGTCCGCCACAGAGCCACCTTCGGCTTCCTGCGCTTTCTCGCCGCTCGAAGTCAGCTAGGCAATCCCATATGTAAGAATTTTGGCTACCTGACGTGGTGGCGTACACCGACGCGGGAGACGCACGGCGCGTGGCTGGTCGACGTTGAGCGGCGGGGTCAGGCGAGACCGGACTGGTAGGCGAACACTACGAGCTGAGCTCGGTCCCGGGCGCCTAGCTTGACCATGGCACGGCTGACGTGGGTGCGGGCAGTGGCCGGGCTGACGCCGATCCGGTCAGATATCTCGTGATTGTTGAGACCTTCGGCGACCAGGCAAACCACCTCGATCTCCCGTTGGGTGAGGTGGTCGAGCTGAGGATGACGGGTGAGAGGGCGCGGGGACTGTGCGATGAACTGGCTGATTAAGGTGCGGGTCACCGTCGGTGACAACAATGCCGCGCCATCAACAACAGTGCGGACGGCCGACAGCAGCTGGGCCGGAGGGGTGTCCTTCAGTAAGAAGCCAGATGCGCCGACGCGTAGAGCGTTGAAGACGTATTCGTCGTGCTCGAAGGTCGTTAACACAAGTACCCGTGTATTTGGTAACCCCTGATGCGCGGTTATTCGCCGGGTGGCTTCGATTCCGTCGATCCCAGGCATTTTGATGTCCATCAGCACTACGTCGGGTTGGGTGCGGATCGTTTCGGCAACCGCTGACAGCCCATCTGCTGCCTCACCAGCGACCACAAAATCGTCCTCCGCCCCAAACAGCGCCCGCAGTCCCAGCCGAACCAATTCTTGGTCGTCGGCGATCAGCACGGCGATCATCGGCGGTTGCTTAACGGGTCTTGATTCCCGGTCACAACACGGGACTGTTTGAGGTGTCGTCGCCTCTTTCGTCCGCCAGGTTTGACGACGGCCAGCGTCATCGCGGTCAGCAGTACCACGACCGACACCGCGGGCGGAAAGGCTAAGTCAGCGAACGGCGGCATCGGCGACCCGCCGACCAGGCTGGCGCGGGCGCTATCGCCCAGGCCCAACACTTTCGGAACGAGAACGGCCAGAACGAGCACGACCAAGGTCAAGGTTAGAGTCAGTTTTGCCACCACCCAGCGGTAGCGGAGCAGCCCGTAGCGGGTGCCCACACCGAGTAGCAGCCCGGTGCCAAGGGTGAGAAGGGCGATACCGGCCAACGGCCAGCCTGCGAACGCAGCAATCGCCAGCACAAATGCTGCTGAAGTCGTCGGGGCGCCGTCGGCTCTCAGGGCGACCAGTACGAGAATGCCGAACGCCACATCGATGCCCAACCAGGAACCGGCGGCGATGATATGAGTGAGTAGAAGCACCTGACGGGCGCGGCGGCTGAGCCGCCACCGCCCTTTGTCACTGTCAGGTCGCAACGCGTTCTGAGAGTGGTCGCTGTCAGTGGAGTTATCCATGGCAGGCATCAGTCATCATTCGACCGCGACGAAGGGGCATTGTCGGCTGTCAGGTCGGTCAGCGGCAGTATGGCGTCCACGGTGAACGACGGCGGGTTGCCGCTCGAGCGCACCGTCAGGGTGCCGCCGGCTTGCTGTACCCGGCGGTGCATACCTGAAAGACCCAGCCCTTGGGCGTTGGGATCGGTCCTCACAGGTTCGCCCGGGATAGCATCTGTCCTCCGGTGGCCGACGGGCGCCTGATTGGTCACCTGCAGGTGCACGACCCCGTCACCGTAGTCGAGGCTTACCTGCGCGCCGGCGCCCTGTGCGTGCTTGGCCACGTTGGTCAAAGACTCCTGCAGAACCCGGTAGGCGACGACGTCCACTACCGCGGGCAGAAGTATCGGCATTCCGCTCACTACGATGTCCAGGGAGATGCCGGCTGCTGACATCCGTTCGCGTAAGCCCGGTAGATCGGCTAGGCCCGGTCTCGAATGTGTATGCGGATCGTCGGACGGGTATTCCGGTGGCTCCCGTATCGCTGGGTCGACGGCGGTCAGAGCGGTGCGAAGTTCGGTAAGCGCGTGGGCACTGGCCCAGCTGATCGCCTGCAGCGCGTCGTAGGCCTGAGCGGGGCGCGACTCACGCAGATGTAGTGCGATGTCGGCCTGCATATGGATCGCCGCCAACCCGTGACCGACGATGTCGTGGACGTCATGAGCTAGCCGCAGCCGCTGCGCCGACAGTAGGCGGGTGTCTCGCTCCGCCTGCTCGCGCGCCCTAGCGTTAAGTACCAGCCGTCGGGCTATACCGGCCGTCGCAGGCAACACCACCCACGCCGAAGCCGGACCGACGCCGAGCAGGCCCGGAAGGGCGTTCGGGCTGGTCGCCACATGCACCAGCAGCGCCAGCAGGGTCCCAGCGCACCAAACCGCGGCCTGCGGCGTTGGAAGGTGACGGGCCAGGGCATACACAGCCACCGCCAGGCAGAACAAGATGGAGCCGTAAGGATAGCCGAGGGCAAGGTACACCGACGTGCAGAGCGCCGCCACGGTTAAGACCAGCCGAGGCCGCGTATCCCGCCACGACAGGGCTACGGCCGCCACCACGACCAGACCCAGCGCCGGCGCGTCGACGCCACGGTCAACCTCGCTCACCAGATCGATCGCCGGCAGCGACACGACCCCAACGAGCAGCAACCCTAAAGCCGGAGCTGCCGCCCGCCACCGACGAACTAAGCGCGTGCCCAAACTCAAACTGACCCGCGAGCGGGAAGGCTGCGGCCGCGCAGCAGGCTGGTCCCAGCCGAGATTGACCAAACCATGCACAACACTCGTCCTAGCGGCAGCAGCACCGAGGCGGGAAACAACACCACCGACAATACCGACAGCACGGCGGGAACGGCAGCTGCCACGCCGAACCTGCGGATGGCCACAGCCCAGTTACCGGTCCGCGCGAGAGACCAGATCAGCGCGCCGAGTATAACGACATGGGTCACCCCGCCCAGAACGAAGCCGACCTGCTGAAGTGTCGCCACCGTACCGGCACCAAGTTGGGAAGCCAACACGGCTAATGCGACCGAGGTCAAGGCAGAGAGCACTAAGCTCAGCACCGCCGCCACCCCGAGAATACGACATAGCCGTACCCCTGCGGTCCGGCTAATGCGAGCCAGTCGAGGTATTACCGCAGACAAGAAAATTATTAAACCCAGCGCCGATACGCCCTGCAGCACAGCGTTCGTGACGACCGCCAACGTCTGCTCCCGGAAGTAGGCGTACACCTTTACCTCGGCAGAGCCGGGCAACGGCAGTGGGACATCGTTGAGCTGCCCGGCCAGGATGATCCCCACGAAACCCAAAAAGAATACCAGGCCACCGACCAACGCCTTCGGAGTCGCCCTTCGATCAGTAGGTGACCACTCAGACAAGCGGGTGGAGATGTGCTCCTGATTCGTCATACCCAGCCTTTCAGATCGCCGCCGCGGCGCTGTTGTCGCAGGTGATACCAGCGTGCTCGCACCTTGGTGGACGCGCATCGCGCGGCAGGCGTATCTCCAACTACCTCCCGGTACGTAGGCAGCCTCACCTCTTGCCAAGAACTTCAATAAGTCGTCCTTCACAATCGTGGCCACATACCTTGCGGTTCGCGGCGAGTCGCCAGCAGCATCCAGGAGCCCGTCAGAGCAGCCGGCGAAGTGAACACTCAGATGGCTCGGTCGCTGGGCCCTGACCTATGCACCGCGACAGTGCTGCAGTACTAACGTGCGTTACCTCACAATTATCACAATAGCCAGTTCCCGGTGTCTTGTCAGTCGAACCCGTCACCGAAAGGAGACGCCATGGCAAAACCCACTAGGTAGTCGTGGTTAGGAGCCGTTACACACCGTCTGATTTTCCACTAGAATACGCTGTCCGGCTGTTGATACACCGCGTAACGCTGCGCCTCAGCTTTCTGGCATTGCCGCGTTAAGAACGATAAACGTGCGTAGGTCTCCTGCACGACGTCCTCGGCATCGGCCACGGAGCCGAGAAGTCGGTAAGCCACGTTGATCAATTGACGCTGCTCGCTGATCACGACGCTCAGACGCGGCAAAGGGCCGTCTGCAGGTTTACATTGACTCACGGTCGCCACTCCTAACATCCCCAGCCGGTTGTGAACAGTTCGACGAGACCAGGCAGCTAAGTGTGAGGCGACTTGAAACCGGGTCAGCTTTGCCCTCGTGCGGCGGGACCAGGGACGCCGGTCAGCCCGGCCGGCGCCCGTAGGCGACCTGCTGAAGCGCCCGGATGTAGCCGAGCGCGAACAGCCGTCCCAGCGCCGCGTAGCCGGGCCGTTCGTTGGACTCCCCGTACAGCGTGGGGACGTGATCCGGACGCAGCGGGCCGTCGAATCCGACCTCCGCATAGGCGCGCATGCACGCCTCGAGGTCGTTCTGGCCCTGGTCGTGGAACGTCTCGATGAAGTCGTCGGCTGTCCCTCGCACGTCGCGGAAGTGTACGAACGCCACGGCTTCGCGGCCGCCGAACTCACGGATGACTGACGGGAGATCGTCGGTCATCAGCGCGAAGTTCCCCTGGCACAGGGTGACTGCGTTGGACCGCGAGGGATACATGTTGAGCACCCGCCTGTAGGCGTCCACCGATCTGATGATCCGGGGCACGCCTCGCATCACCGGCAGGGGCGGGTCGTCCGGATGCAGAGACAGGCGCACGCCGGCTTGCTCGGCGACGGGGACGGCGGCCTGCAGGAAGTACGACAGGGCGCTCCACAGCTGCTCGTCGTTGATCTCGCCCGGCCGCGCGAGAGCGGGCAACTCGCCGGCCTGCAGGGTGGAGAATCCCGTGGACAGGGCGCCGCCGCGCAGCGGGACCGCGATGGCGGTCCGTGCCCAACTGGTGATCGCCATCCAGTTGTAGCAGAGCACCGGTATGCCGAGCCGGCCCATGGCCCGGATCTGGGTGAGCACCGCTTCGATCTCCGCGTCCCGTCCGGGCAGACCGAGCCGCACCCGGTCCATCGGCGCCGTGTCCTCGATCGCGGCGACCGCGAGCCCGTAGGCGGCGAAATCCGCCTGTTTGCGCTGGATCGCCGGCAGCGACCATGGCACTGGATCGTCCCCGGCAGGCGCCGGTGCGTCATGATGAGCCGCCCGCAGCCAACGGGATTCCTGTTCCGCACCGTCGAGCAGCGCCACCACGTGGTCGACGCCGCACTGTTTCACCAGATGCCACAACGGCTGGGGTCGGCCGCTCAGTAGTTCGCTCAGTTTCATGGTGTTCCGCTCCGTCGAACGACGATTGGTCGGTGGGCAGCTCGCGCCGGCTGCAGCGGCTCAGGCGAACGAGGCCAGCAGGCCGCCGTCCACGGTCCAGGTCGCGCCGGTGACGAACGAGGCCTCATCGGACAGCAGGAAGGCGATCACGGTGGCGATCTCGTTCGGCTGCGCGATACGGCCCAGCGCATGCATCGCGCCCCAGGCCGCCAGCGCCGCCTCCGGGTTCTCCGGCCGGAGCTGCGCCGCGTTGCGCCTGACCAGCGGCGTTTCCACGGTCCCGGGCGCCACCGCATTCACCCGGACGCCGGCGTCCGCATGGTCAAGGGCCATCGCCCTCACCAAGCCCATCGCTCCGGCCTTCGCCGCGGCGTAGCCGGCGACGCCCTTCTGGGTGGCCAGGCCCTGCACGGAGGACAGCACGACGATGGACCCGCCGGAATTGGCGGCGAGCGTCGGGATCGCCGCCCGGGACGAGAGGTAGGCACCCTTGAGGTTCACCTCGATCATCTCGTCCCAGATGGACTCGTCCTCGGCGAGCACGTCCCCGTGCCGCTCCAGGCCAGCGCAGAACACCAGACCCTTCAGCGGGGCCCGGCCGTTCGCCTCGTCGACCACGGCCCGCAGGTCGGCGAGATTGGTGGTGTCGGCGTGACGCCGCAGGATCCCGCCGCCGTCCACGGGTTCGACGGAGTGCACGAGATCGGCCGAGACCACCAGCCAACCACGCTGCGTCAACAACGCGGCCGTGGCGGCGCCGATACCGGAACCGCCACCGACGACGACCGCGGAACGTTCGGCAAGCATGTCGACCTCCGTTCAGGTAGCCCGAGATGTCCCGGTCGAATCCGACCCTGCGCGGGTCGAGGGGTAGGTTCCCGAGACGAACACCGTGCAGCGAACATCATCGGATCAGATCAACCGCCGACCATCGGTGAACCGTTCGTGAGCTCTGCAAGCGACACTGTCCATACCACCGCTGTCCGGTCGAGCGCATCCGCACCACAGACGCAAGAGCACCGGTCTCAGCGTCCTGATCGATTGCCGATTAGCGATAGAGTCCGGTAATCTCGCCGCCTAAGTCAAGAGTCGGCGCCTCCACCCGATCGCTACCGGATGGTTCGTCCGGACTGCTCCAGGGAAGGACGTGAGCTCGATGGCCGGGGATGCGCCGATGCGGGAGTCCAGCCGAACGCTGGACCGTGCGTTGTTGTCCGACCAGATCCATCAGATGCTGGTGGACGCCATCAGCAGCGGCGAACTGCAGCCCGGCCAGCGAGTGGTGGAGTCCGAAATCGCGCGCCGGTTCTCGGTCAGCCAGGCGCCGGTCCGGGAAGCGGTCAAACGCCTCGCGCACAGCGGGATGGTCCTGCAACTCCCGCGGCGCGGCAGTTTCGTGGCCACCATCGACGAACAGACCGCGCGGCGCGCCTACAAACTCCGTGCCGTGTTGGAGGAGCACGCGGCCCGCGAGTACTGCCACTTCGCCGATGACGGCGCGATCGACCAGCTGTTGACGATCCTTGAATCGATGCACGCCGCCGCGGAGGGCGACGATCTGCGCCGGGTGATCGAGTGCGACATCGAGTTCCACCGCACGGTCTGGGAATCCTCCGGCGACGCGCTGCTCATTCGTATGTGGCCGCTGGTGGAGGGCAGCCTGCGGGCGTTCACCACCGTCTCCAACAGGCTGTACTTCGGCTCGCTGACCGAGATCGCGCAGACGCATGATCCGCTGGTGGCTGCTCTGCGCCGACGCGACCGCGACGCGGCAGGAGCCATGTTCCACGAGCATGTGACTGCGGTGTGGCAACGCGTCGACAGGGCGGCTGCGCACACCGGCCACCCTGGCTGATGGCCGGTCCGGCCCACCACGACACCGCGCAGCCAATACAGGCGCGACTACCGGATTCGAGGACCCTGGTGACCAGTCATCCAGATGACGAGCGCTTGTTCGCGACGGTCCGGGAGCAGCTGCATACCGCGGTGCTGGGTGACATCCTGGATCAACTCGGCCGGCGACATCAGTTCCTGTCTCCCGACATCCGGCCCGTCGACCCGAGCTGGACACTCGTCGGAAGAGCCATGCCCGTCCTGATCGCGGACGTCTTCGGCGCCCAGGAACGCCCCTTCGGCCGCCTCACCGAAGCCCTCGACCAGCTCGAGCCGGGCGAGGTGTACCTGGCACGCTCGGGCCGGCTCGCCTGTTCGGCATGGGGAGAGCTACTCACCGCCACTGCCCGGATGCGCGGGGCCGCCGGCGCGGTCATCGACGGCTACCACCGCGACACTTCGCGCATCCTGCCGCAGAAGTGGCCGGTCTTCAGTCGCGGAGGCTATTCCCAGGACGCCGGGATCCGTGCGTCGGTGACGGACTACCGGGTGCCGGTGGAGATCGACGGAGTCGCGGTGTCACCCGGTGACCTGGTCGTCGCGGACGTCGACGGGGTGCTGATCGTGCCGCGCGACCTCGAAGCCGAGGCGATCGAGCGGGCCACCGACAAGGCCGCGACCGAGAATTCGGTCCGCGCGTCGATCGAACAGGGGATGAGCAGCACCCAGGCGCTGGCGAAGTTCGGTGTTCTCTGAGCACGTTCCGGCAGACCCGTTGACTATCGCCTATCGATAGCCGATAGTAATGAGACTGATCGACGCCGATCCGTCCCAGGAGGCACCAGGTGACACGAGCGCCCGCGCCCGACAACCGTCATCGACCGAGGCGGGGTGGCGTCCCCGGGAAGGGCGCGCTCGCCTGGGGAGTGGTCACCGTCCTCGCGATCGGCGGCTGCGGTAGCGGCGGGGGTACCGCCGCGACCAGCCCCCCGGCCGGCCCGGCGTCGGAGACCTCCAGTTCCGCGGCCGGCCCTGTGTCGGAGAGTTCCAGTTCCGCGCCCGGCCCGGCGTCGGAGACCTCCAGTTCCGCGGCCGGTCCGGCGTCAGAGGGCCCCGGTTCCGCGGCGGCCGGCCAATCGTCGGAGAGTTCCAGTTCGGCGGTCAGTGGCTCGGCGTCGGAGAGTTCCAGTTCCGCGGCCAGTGGCTCGGCGTCGGAGAACGCGCCGAGCGGCCCGGCCGTCACGCTGACGTACGGAACGACTGGCGGCGACGATCAACTCGCCGCCGAGCAGAAGGTGCTCGACGCCTTCCAGAAGGTCAACCCGTCCATCACCGTCAAGCTCGACTCGACGCCCTTCGACGCCTACGACACGAAGCTGACAACCGCCCTGCGTGCCGGCAACGGCCCGGACGTCTTCCGGGTCAACCATCCCAATGTCCAGGCGTGGACGAACGCGCAGTTCCTGGCCCCGCTCGACAACGCTGGGGTGGACACGTCCGCCTTCATCACCGGACTGGTGGACATCGGCAAGGTCAACGGCAAGCAATACGCGCTGCCGTTGGACACCGATGCCCGCGTTCTGTACTTCAACCCGGCGATCTTGGCCAAGGCCGGGATCACAGCGCCGCCGGCGACCTGGGACGAACTGCTGACCGCTCTGCCGAAGATCAAGGCGACCGGTGCCTACGGCTACTCCTACCGAAGTTCCGGCGACTACGACATGGCCTACGAAACCGTCGGCCCATACATGAACACGGCCGGCGGTGCGATCCTCGCCGACAACTCCGGGAGGGCATCCGGAGCGGCCGCCGGCAACGCGGGCACCGTGAAGGCCGTCGAGTTCCTGCAACAGGTGGTCAAGTCTGGGGCGACGCCACCCGGTCAGGCCAACATGACCGAGGACACCATGGTCAAGCTCTTCGCTCAGGGCAAGCTCGCCTTCATGGTAGGCGGCCCCTGGGAGCGTCCGACGATCCTGAAGGACAACCCGAAAGCCAAGTACGGCACCGACTTCAAGACAGCTCCGGTCCCCGTCGAGACCGCTGGCGGCAAGTCGGCGAGCACGTCAGGAGGCTGGCAGATCGGCATTGCGGCGAAGTCCAAGAACCTCGACGCCGCAACGAAGTTGCTCACCTTCATCGAACAGCCGGCGAATCTGATCTCCATCGCCGCGGTCGGTTCGTTCCCCCCGCTGAAGACCGGCCTGGATTCCGAACCGTGGAAGTCGGACCCGTTCTACGACGCATACAAAACGGTGCTGCCCAACAGCGGTCTGCCGATTCTGCCGGTACCCCAATTGGCGCAGGTGGCAGCGGCTTTCGAGAAAAACGTGGCGCCGGTGCTGCTGAGCGGGTCATCGGCGAAGGAGGCACTGACAGCATTCGACACGCAGGTCAATGAGCAGATCCTGAGATGACCCAGGAGGCGGTCCAGGCGACGGCGGCGGTACAAGAACGAGTCGCGCGGGACCCGTCCACCCGCCCGGGGAGGCGTCACAGCCGTCGTGGTGGGAACGTCTGGGGATACGTGGCGATCCCGGCGGTCATCGTTGCGGCGCTGGCACTCTACCCATTGCTGTACAACGTGTGGCTCAGCCTGCACGTCGATCACCTGACGCCCAGCGACGGCCAGTTCGTCGGACTGCTCAACTACCGCAACGTGTTCCGCTTCGACAAGTTCGGCCCGGTGCTCCTGATCACTGTCGTGTGGACCGCATCCAGCGTCGCCCTGCAGTTCGTCATCGGTTTCGTGGCAGCCCTCGCGCTGGAGGTGAACATTCGGGGGACGGGCGCGATCCGGACCCTGTTGTTGACGCCGTGGGTGATGCCCGGAGTCGTGATCGGGGCGGTATGGCTGGCCATCTACAACCCCATCGCCGGCCTGGTGACGGAGGTTCTCGGCTGGTTCGGCGCCAGCGGTATCGACCTGCTGGGCACTCATTCGACAGCATTGGCCGCCCTCGTCTTCACCAACGTCTGGAAGGGCTTCCCGTTCTGGATGCTGATGATCTCGGCTGGTCTGAAGGCCATCCCTAGCGAACTGCACGAGGCGGCCGCCGTGGAGGGCGCCACCTATCCGCAGCGGATTCGCCATGTCGTGCTACCGGGGCTGTCGAATGTCCTTGTGCTGACCGGGATCCTGGCGGTGATCTGGACGTTCAACTACTTCGACCTGGCGTACACGATGACTAACGGCGGCCCGGACGGCGCGACCACCACCGTGCCGTTCCTGACGTGGCAGACGTCATTCCAGTTCAACCGGTTCGACGAAGGCGCCGCCCAATCGGTGCTCACGTTCATCCTGATGGCGGTCGCGATCGGCAGTTATCTGAGGGTGTCGAGATTCGGCCGATCATGAGCGTCCGCACGGTGGTTCGCCCGACCGGTTCCAGGACGCCCGGTCGGCGGTGGGCGGCCTCCATCCTGACTATTCTGCTCGTCTTCGCGCTGGCACCGGTGTACTGGATGGTCAGTTCGGCGTTCAAGTCCAACGCCGAACTCGGCTCGCTCACCCCCACGCTGTTTCCGCAGCACCCGACGCTCGAACAGTTCCGCGCCGTGCTGGCCGACGGCAGCCTCCTGCGGTCGCTGCTGTTCAGCGGTCTGGTCGCGCTGCTGACGACCGCGGCGGTCGTCGTTCTGGCTGCAGGAGCCGCATATGCCGTGACGCACTGGACTTTTCCCGGTTCACGGCACTTCCTGGTGGGCGTACTGTTCACCCAGCTGCTCCCGCAGAGCGCGGTGTTGATCCCGGTCTATCTGCTGTGGAGCGCGCTCGGTCTGATCGGCACCGGCGCGGGACTCGGCCTAGTGTACGTCTCGCTGTACCTGCCGGTGGCGGTGTGGATGCTGACCGGGTTCTTCCGCAGCATCCCGATCGATCTGACCGAGGCGGGCCGCATCGACGGAGCATCGAGCCTGCGGATCCTGCTCTCGATCATCCTGCCGATCGCCAAGCCGGCGCTGGCCGCGACCGCCATCTACACCGCGCTCGCCTGCTGGAGCGAGTTCCTGCTGGCCCTGGTGCTGCTCACCGGTGACTCCACCACGGTGACCGTCTGGCTGGCCGGTCTGATCGGCCAGCACGGAACCGATCTGGGGCAGCTGATGGCCGCCTCGACCATCGTCACCATCCCGCCGGTAATCGCATTCCTTGCGCTGCAACGATTCTTCGTCGCCGGCCTGACGATGGGTTCGGTGAAGGGCTGAGATGAGCGCCGAGCCACTGGGCACCGCCGGGAACGGTGCCGTCCGACCCGGTCCCGCCGCCGGACCTGCTCGGGTCGTGTACATCCCCGGGTCGCACCTGGACCTGTACTGGCTCGGCAGCTATCTCACCTGCCTTGACCGCGGCGACACGATCATCAAGGCCTACCTGGATCGTTGCCTGCAGCATCCGGAAGAGACCTTCGCGATCGAGACCGTGGTGTTCGCCGAACACTTCCTGACCACCCACCCCGACTACCTTCCGGATCTGCGGCGCCTGATCGAACAGGGGAGGGTGGACATCGGCGCGGCGTACATCGACCGGTGGGAAAATCTTGTCCTCGGCGAGTCGCTGATCCGCAACGTGCAGATCGGGCGGCGATGGCTCGACGATCATCTCGGTTTCCAGGCGCGCACGGCGCTGCACCCCGACGTCCCCGGGTTGAATCCGCAGACGCCACAGATCTACCGGCAGGCCGGGGTGCCGTTCTACGCCACCGCGCGCAAGATCTTCCCCGAGGGTCGCGTGTTCCGCGCCGTCGGCCCCGACGGTTCCGCCCTGTTGGTGCTCCGCTGGTGCGGCCATTACAACTTCGTCCCCCTGAGCCTGTCGGATCTCCCGCCGGACGCGCCGCGCTGGGGCGACTGGGAGGTGAGCTTCGACGACGTGGCCGGCCGGTTCCCGCTCGGCACGCTGCCGATTTCGGCCACCGCCGGCGATCTGACCGAGTCCGCGGACTTCCAGCGTGTGTACGGTGCGCCGCTCGCCGAGTTCCTGGGCACCTACCGCCGGCGCCACCCGGACATCGAATTCGGCTACTCGACGCCCACCGCGGTCCTGGCACCGTATGCCGACAGCGACGTCCCGCTGGCCGAAATTCCGGCCGGCATCCCGAGCGTCTGGGGCGTCGCAGCGGACGAGTCTTCCGACTTCTTCCACCGCTCCCGGGCAGCCGAGTCCCTACTCCTGGCGGCCGAGACGGCGGCCGTCATCGCGCGGCGCCGGCACGGTGCGGCGCTGCCGGAGAGCAGCCGTACCTGGAGGGGGGCGTTCGACGAGGACGCCTTCTTTGCCCGGAAGGATCCGATCGCTGCCGGCCACGAGTTCGAGGGCCTGTGGCGCATGCACCTGTTCACCCAGGACCACAACGGCGGTGGGCAGGAGGGACGGCTCAGCAGCTTCCAGAAGCGGGTGCGGCAGGACCGGGTGATCGCCTACAGCCGCGAGGTGATCGACCACGCGCTCACGAATTCCGCGGCGGCGGTCTCGTCGCCGGCTGCGGCGGCTACTGCGGCGCCCACCGCGGGGGCGACTGCGGCGGCCTCGTCGCCGACTGCGGCCGCGGAAACCGGACCGCCGGTGGTGGTGGCGTTCAATCCCCGACTGGCCGCAGCTGACGGGCCGCTGCTGGTCGACGCCCACAGCCCGGTCGGAGAGCTGCTCCTGCGCTGGGCGGCCGAGGATGGTCCGGCCCGGTTGGCAGTCCAGCCGTTGACGGACGCGCTCGGCGGAACCCTGCTGGCTGTCGGACCTCTCACCGTGCCGCCCGTCGGCACCAGGGTGATCCGGGCCGACGATCTGGCCGTGCCCGACGCGGCACCGGCCGCCCCGCGCACCTCGGTCGACGACCGCCGGGTGCGGATCGACACCGCGGACGTGATCGTCGAGGTCGATCGAGGGTCTGGGCGGATCACCTGCCTGCGGGACGCTGCGCGCGGCCTGGACCTGGCCGGTGCTGTCGGTCGTCTCACCGCGGTGCCGGAGATCGGTAACGACGTCACCATGAGGACCGACGAAACGGCCAGGGTCGCCGCCGAGACAGTCGATGTCGAGCTGCTGGGTTCGGGACCGATGGCCGCCCAGATCCGGATCGTCCAGCGCCTGCTGGACGTGGAGTGGATCCAGGTGCTCACGGTGTGGAACGGCACGGTGCGGAACGGCTCGGCGCGCGTCGATCTGGAGGTCGGCACCCGCTGGCCCGGCACACCGGGGTGGCAGGTGCGAATCGGCCTGGCGCCGGCACTGGACACTGCGCTGGTGACCTACGGCAGCCCGTTCCACGCCACGGGTTGGGCGGACGTGCCGGCCGGCGCTCAGCCACGGGTCCGAGACGAGATCGACGTCGCCGACTACCCGGCCTATCGGGAGATCCAGCAGTGGATGCACGTCGCCGAGTCCCGCGGCGGGCTGACGGTGACCTCGCCGAACCCCGGTGTGCATCGACACTCCGACGGCACCATGGAGGCAGTCCTGTTGCGCACCAGCATCTCATGCGGCGATGAGCGGTTCGCCTGGGACAACGCCGGCCCGCACGTGTGGCGGTTCGGTCTACACTTCGGCGACGCCGACGTGCAGGGGGCCGGCTCCGCGCATCTCGGCGACATTCAGTGGCGCCCACCGATCTTGACGGTGACCGCTGATCCGCCCGAGCCGACCAGCCTGCTCGTCAACTCCGGCGATCCGGTTCTGCTCTCGGCGCTCTACCCGGACGGTGAGCACGACGTGCTCCGGCTCGTCAACATCAGCCCCCGGCAGGCAGACGTCTTCCTGCGTGGACCGCTGCTCGCCGGCGAGGTCCAGCGCGTCGATCTGACGGGTGCTCCGAACGGCGAAACATGGTCCGCAGGCGAAGCGGAGATACGCCTAACCGTGCCGCCGTGGCGGATTCAGACTTTTCGGGTCCGGACCGGCGATCCAGTGCAGACCGATCGGCTCGGGAACGGCGGATAGGCGTGCCCCGCGGCTCGGGGCGGTCTCAGCCGACGATGCCCTTACTCTTGGCCTGCCGCAGCCAGTCAGGGAACTCGCTGAGCAGCAGGCGGTACAGCTCCGCGTCGTCCATGGTGTCGATGTCGCGGACCGGGAAGAACCCGACGTTGTCCACGACGCGGCCCTCCAGTGCGTCGAGCGATTCCAGGATGCCGAATGCGCCGGCCTTGCCGATGCCGACGAACTGCCAGAACGCAGGCAGCGCAGCGGCTTCGACGATCAGGTCGGTGATCGGCTTCTTGCGGTGGAAGCCGCCGTCCGTGAAGAACAGCACCAGTGTCGGCGTCGGGTCGCCCGCCTGTAGGCTGCCGGTGATCTCACTCAGAATCGGGATCTCGTCGTTGACGGTGCCGATGCGCCGGTAGTCGAGGCCGGCGTGTTTGCCGCTGATGTGCACGTACTCGGCGATCCACGGTTCCAGTTGCGCCACTTGAAGATCGGGTAGCTTGAAGAAGCTCTCGGCGTACAGATAGCACTCCAGCGATCCGTCGTCGTCGAGTTGGATGGCGACCGGAACCATCCGTTCGACCACCCGGTGGACCACGCCCTTCTTGTACTCGCGGCTCATCGACCCGGTCTTGTCGAGCACCAGGATCACCCGGGCGCGCACCTGATCCGCGTCCTTGGTGAGCAGCACCTTGTGCACCTGCTGCTTGCGCAGATCCAGCTGCTGACGTTTCTGCAGCGACAGCTTCTCCTCGCCGGCGACGGAGCGCGGCGCCCCGGCAGCCGCGGCCGGGGTGGCGGCCGGTTGTTCCGCGTGCTGGGTGTCCTCAGGGGGTGGGGTCGGCGCGGGTTGTGGAGGGACAGGTTGTGGAGGAGCAGGTTGTGGAGGAGCAGGTTGTAAGGGAACGGGTTGTTGTCCGTTCGTCGCCGCGGGGTCAGCGGGCACCGCTGGTGGGGCGGCCGCTGGAGTCGCCGGTGTGGTTGCCGCCGCCGGATCTACCGGGTCGGCGACGGAGACAGGTTGCGCCGGCGCGGGTCCGGGTTCGTCAACGGTGACACCGTACTCCCGGGCCAGCGCCGCCAGCCCGGCATCCCAGCCGGCCGAAACGTTGCGCAGCTTCCAGCCGTCACCGCGGCGGTAGATCTCGACCAGGATCGCCGCCCGCTCACTGGTCAGCCCGGTTGCCGGTGCCTGGTGGAGGTCGCCGTCTGCGCCGCCGTCGCGCACGGCGGCAGCCAGCCCGGGAATCGTCGCCAGGTTTCCCGCCACGCTCTCGTCCAGGGCTACCGACACCGCCAGAGTGGCGATCTGCTCCGGGACGTCGGTCAGCGAGATCTGGATGCTGCCCGGGCCGGTCAGCCGGACGGCGCCCTCCGGCGACTCGCGCTGATTGAAGAACACCATGTCCGCATCGCTGCGCACCCTCCCATTCGCCGTGACCTGGAAGGCCAGTAGGTCGACGGAACCGGTGGAGGCTCCGGTCACCGCCACGTCGATGACGGCGGAGGCGAGAGCGACGTTGGCGCCGCGGGCGAGTTCGGTCACCGGGCTAGCCTGTCAGATCGGTGACGAAGCCGTCATTCCTTTCGGAGGCGGCCGATCGCTGCGAGGCTGGTTGCCGGGCCACCAGCGCGGGTCGGCACCCATCGGCGGCGCCGGGGGATGTCAGCGGTAGAGCCGGATGTCCGCGATCGACCACCAGCTGTCGGCGGACCTGGTCGCGCTGACCCGTAGCTGCCGGGCGACCGTCCATCCGGTGTCGACGGTGATCAGTTGGGCGGTGCCGGCGCCGCTGCCCAGCGTCCGCCAGTGCCGGCCGTCCAGGCTGCCCTCCAGTCGCCAGCCGCGGGCCTGGTCGCCGAGGTTGTCGCCGGCGTCCAGCGCGACCCGCGAGAACAGCCGCGGGCGACCGAGATCCACGGTGAGCTGGTCGCCGGCTTGTTGGGCCCGGCCGGTGGTCCACCGGGTGGAGGCGTCGTCGTCGATCGCCAGCGCTGCGTCAGCCGTGGCGACGCTGGCGGAAGCGGTGGCCTGGGAGAGGTCTAGCGCGGTGGGTGTCCGGCCGGCGGGCCCGTGCCGCGGCCAGACGAAGGTCGCGAGAGCGCCGCCCGGCAGCGTGTACTCGAAGTGTTGGTCGCCGAGCGCGACCGCGAAGCTGCGCGGAGCGTCATTCTCGTTGTGCACCACCAGCGCCGTCGTCCCGTCCGGGTTGCGGAAGGCCACGTCCATGAGCTGACCGTTCCAGCCGGTGCTGCCGAACGAGGTGCTGGCGATCCGTCGGGCACCCGGTTGCACGAACTTCGACAGGTGCCCGATCGCGTAGTACTCCGCATCGGTTCGCACCGAGCCGTCGGCGGTGACGGTGACCAGCCCGGTGCAGGTGTCGCAGCCGCCGTTGTGCGGGTCGCCGTTCTCGTCGAGGGCGATGTTCCAGTTGACGGCCGACTTCGCCCAGTTGCGGGTGGTGCCGATGGTGATGTTGCGGGCGTGCCAGGTCAGGGTGCCGCGGAAGATCTGCTCGGGGGTGTCGTCCTGGCCGTGCGAGCCGGAGCACTCCGTGAACCAGATGCCTTTCTCCGGATGCGCGTCGTGCAGCGCGGTCTGTGCGCTGGGATCGCCGTAGTAGCAGTGGAATGCGGTGCCGGCGACCCACCGGGCGGCGGGGCTGTCGAGGATCTGGTAGGGGTAGTTCGTCTCCGGGTCGGCGCCGGGCGGGGTGCCCGCGATGTCGTCAGGGTGGGTAGCCCAGTTGTGGTCGTAGGCCAGAATTTTCGTCCTTAGCCCGGCCTTCTTCAGCAACGGCCCGAGCCGTTCGATGACGGCGATCTGCTGGGCAACGGGCATGTCGGTGCCCGGGTAGGCATTCGGATGCCGGTTCTGCGGTTCGTTCTGCACCGAGAGCAGGTCGACCGGAACTCCGGCCTTGCGGTACGCCTGGACGAACGCCACCAGGTAGCGGGCGTAGGCATCGTAGATCCGCGGGTCGTCGATCAAACGGCCCCCAATCAGGGAATCGCCGGTCTTCATCCAGCCCGGTGGACTCCACGGCGTTGCCATGATCGTCAGGTGAGGGTTGAGGTGCTTCGCCTGTCGCAGCAGCGGCAGGATCTGCCGCTCGTCATGGGCGATGCTGAAGTGCTGCAACGGGAAGTCGGTCTGCCCGGCGGGTACGTCGTCGAATGTGTAGTGCTCGGCGGCCGCGGTGAAGTCCGACGAGCCGATCGGCTGACGCAGGAAGCTCACGCCGATTCCGGTGCGGGAATCGAAAAGTGAGCGCATCGTCGCGTCACGTAGCGCCTGGTCCATCCCGGCCAGCAGGCTGGCTGACGAGTCGGTGATGGATGCACCGAACCCGTCCATGGTCTGGTAGGTCCGTCGCGGGTCGACGGTGATGGTGGTCAGGTCGGAGGCGCCCGATCGGAAGCGGACATCGTCGCGGCGGTGCAACAGCTCCGCTCGGTCCGGGGTAGTGACCCAAACCTGGACTGGCGCCTGTCGGTCTGGTCGCGGATGGGCCTGCGCGATCGGGACGGTCAGAGTGGTAAGGGTCAGCGCGGTGATCGCGGCCGTCGCAATCCTGCGCACCAGTGTGGTCACCGTTCGCTCCTCGGCGAGCAGGGGCCGTCTCCGGCCGATGGGCCCGCCGGCCTTCTCCGCGACGAGCAGGAAACTGCCTGGACGTTAACAGTGCGCTGCCGGCCGATCAACGTGCGAATATTTGCCGAAAGGGTGGCGATATCCCGGTTGCTCGGGCGTCAATGCTTGCGCACCACCCGCTCGCTCGCGCCCTCGTTCCACACCGTCACGTCCATGTGCCCGTCGCCCACTTCGACCGCCGACGCGCCCACCAGGAGTGCCTTGAAGAAATGCTCGAACTTCTGGCCGCGCAGGTCGAATCCGGTCTCCTGGAACAGCGCCTCGGCGTAGCGGTAGTGCAATGCCTCGTCCTGCACGTCCTCGACGGCTCCCCAGACCTTCGCGTCGCCATCGGACACCTGGGTGTCGACGGTCGCGGTGTGCAGGGTGAAGCGCGGATCACGCAGCAGGTCGCGGAACTTGGCGGTGCCCGGCATGCCGCCGATCCACAGCCGGCCCTCGAAGAAGGCCGGCTCCATCGGACTGATCCGCGGAAACCCGTCCGCCCGCAGCGTTCCCAACATGCACAGCCTGCCGGTGGCCGCATGCCGCCGGGTGAAGATCTCGGCGATGCGCGGGGCTACCTCTGCGAATTCCGACCAGTCGAGCATTCGGATAAGTTATCGGTCACCTCCGACAGCCCGACGATTCGCGATCCGGGAGCAGGTGCCCGTGCGGATCTGATCGCTCGGTGCGGATCGAGTCGCGGACCCGAGGCAGCCGCGGCTCACGTGTGGTCCCATCATCGCGGCACCCGATGCAATGAGCAGCGACCTATCGGACAGGTTCAGCAATCGGGCCGCCGCGCTACCGTGAGCATGCCCTGTGCGCTACCTCTAGCAGGTCGAGAACTCCCCGGCTAGCCGATGCGCGGGAGTGGTGCCCCGGCCTCCACGAGTCGCTGTCCGCTTTCGTAGTCCTCGTCGGCCCCGTGGGTCAGCACGCCGACCGTCTTACCGCCCTGCCCGTACCACGCCGTGAACGCGTCGCCGTCGTGCCCGGTGAACCGCACCTCGTCGAAGCCGTCTCCCCAGGCCGCGTACTTCAGGGTGTGGTCGCCGATCTCGCTCCAGAACCCGGGGGCCTGCGCCCACTCGTCGACACCCCCGGCGGCGCAAGTGCCGGCGATCTGGCCCATCCGCTCGGCCTCACCCCAGTGCTCGACCGACAGCCGCCGACCGGCGGCCGTGTTGTGCGCGTGGGCGATGTCGCCCGCCGCGAAGATGCCGTCGGCCGAGGTCTGCATGTGCGGATCGACCACGACGCGTCCGTCGTGGGTCTCCAGTCCGGCGGACTCCGCCAGGTCGACCTGCGGCTTCACCCCGGCGGCGACCAGCACCAGGTCGGCGGTGTGGTCGGCGCCGTCCTCCAGAACCACCCGGTGGCCGCCGTCGAACGCCTTGACGCCGACGTCGCCGAGAAGGCGGACGCCCGCGTCGCCGAGCCAGGAGGCGATCCGCCCGGCTACCTCGTCGCCGAGCCGGGTCGCCTGCGGCCTTTCTTCGGTGGACAGGACTGTCACCGCGATCCCACGGATGGCCAGGGACGCCGCAGCTTCACAGCCGATGAACCCGGAGCCGATCACCACGGCCGTCTTCGCCTGCTCGGCCTCTCGACGGAGCCGCTCGCCGTCGACGCGGGACCGCAGGAACAACAGGTCCGGGTGGTCACCACCGTCCACCGGCAGCAGAACCGGTGCCGACCCGCTGGCCAGCACGCACCGGTCAAATCCGATGGGCTCGCCGTCGCCGAGCACTATGCGTTTCTGGTTCCGGACGAGCTCCGCCACTTGCCGCCCGAGCAGCACCTCGATGTCGTGCTCGGGGTAGAACGCCTGATCCTCCAGGGACAGTGCGTCGGCCTCGGACTCGCCACGGAGGAAGTCTTTGCTCAGAGGCGGCCGGTTGTACGGCAGGTGCACGTCCGCCGAGACGAGTAGGACGGGACCGCTGCCGCCGGCCTCGCGGTAGGCCTTTGCCGCGGTATGTCCGGCGGGGCCGCCACCGACGACGACCAGGGCGTAAAGCGGGCGCGTCATCTCGCCAGCGTAAGCATGCCGGTCGTCAGTCGCGCGGTGCCCGGCCGTCAGTCGAGGTGCACGAACTGCGGCCACACCGCCGGGAAGCCGCCGATGGCGTTGCGGCACACGGCGATCGGCTCGTCCTGTTCCTGGTTGTCCACCCCCAACTCGTTGTCGAGTACACCGACGGTCTGGCACGATTCGAACAGCCGACCGGCGAGCCGAACCTGCCCACCTATGACGACTGCCGCGGTGACGGTGTCCGGTGCCACCGACTGGGCGGCGAGCCCGGTGTGGCCGGAGAGGATCGGCGGCAGTGCCGACGCCGGTCCGTAGCGGTCGAGCGCGCCGGCCTGGCCGTAGTTGCTCGCGATGATGACGGCGCCGGCACGGTCGGCGGGGGTCAAGGTGTCGACCACTCGGCGGATCTGGTCGACGTAGGTCGGCCAGCCGATCTGGTCCCGGACGGTCTGGTTGATGCCCGGGATCGGGGTGGACCCGACGACACCGACCGGCAGCAGCGGCAGCGAGATCACCGCGCAGACAATGGAATTGGCGGCGAGCGCGATGGCGAGCAATATTCGCCGGGGTCTGAGGTTGCGCGCCATCCAGTCGGCTGTCGGAACGGCGCCGATGGCGTAGATCACCGCGAGCAGGCCGAGCGGGTAGTACACCTGCGCGCCGCCGATCACCGTGAACACGACGAGCACCGGCAAGGCGATCGCCAGCGAACGCACCGGTTTCCAGGCTGGTCGGCGCAGCAACGCCACGACGCCGGCCACCCAGATCGGCACCAGGGGCGGCCCGAGCAGCAGCGCCAGGAACGGGACCGCCATGACGCGGACGTCACCCGCGTTGTTGTCCGAGAGGGCCGCGCCCATCGCGAGCTGCGGCCAGTCGTGGGTGGCCTGATAGATCAGGTTCGGCATCGCGATCAGCACGGCCAGCACGACGCCGGCCCACAGATACCGGGAGCGGAACACCCGGCGCGACCCGACGGCGAGGATCCCGATCAGTAGCGCCGCGATCAGGTAGGCGATCAGCAGCTTGTTGTAGGTGGACAGCCCGATAAGGGCCCCGGCCGCCAGCCACCAACGCGGCTGGTCGCGCAGCAGCGCCCGGATGACGAACAGGGTGGTGAGCGGCCAGACCACCAGGTCGATCGACGCGGTGAGCAGGACGTGTCCCATGGTCAATGGCAGCGCTCCGAAAGCGTAGCCCCATGCCGAGATCGTCTGCGCCGCAACACCTCCGCCGAGCTCGCTGGTGACGATCGCGATCACCAGGACCGAGCCCATCAGGCACAGCGTCGCGGGGATCCGGATCGCCCAGACCTCGTCGGCGATCAGGTGGCTCGTCAGCCGCCCCAGCCATGGGGTGAACGGCGGCTGATCCACGTAGTTCCACGCCGGTTTCAGCATCCGGAAGTACAGCTCGTCGCGGTGATAGTCGTAGCGGGGGCTGAGCGCGGTCAGCACCACGCCGATCAGTGCGACGGCGCTCCAGACCGGGACGCGGGCAAGTGCGGGGCGCGCCGGCATTCCTGCACGGACGGCTGGTGCCGGGCTGCTCACGGCCCGACGCTACAACTTCGGCCACGAGATCCAGGCACCTTGCGCCGACTCGCAGGTCCGGCGACCGCCGACGCGGGCGGCCAGAGAGAAGCTCCGTTCGTGCCGGGTCCGATATGTTCCTGTTCTGCCCTCTGGCTGCGCTGCCCCGCGGCTGCGGCTGCCCCGGCTGCGGCTGCGGCTGTGGCTGTGGCTGCGTTGCGGCGTCGCTGACCATCGCTGGACCATCGGGTCGCACCAGGACGGGTCGCGAATCACCCGAGCGTCACTGTCGTGCGCCCTCTAGCGCACCCAGTTAAGGCATTAAGTGGGAGTAGAGTGTCCTCGATGCGACCACATCGGAGGACCGTCAATGCCTGGCCGGCGGCTGAATGGTCGACGGGCCGATGGCATCCGTCAGAAAACGTGTGGTCGGCGATGTCTCGCCGGGAACGCGCTCGGCAGACCGGCGAGTACCGATCGGCGATCCCGGCGTCCATCGCCCAGCTCGGCTACCCGCCAGCCCGCGAGGTTTCGGCGGCCGCGGAGGATGCGGCGACCGAGATCGCCCGCTTCGATGCCGAGTCCGGGACTGAGATGGCGCCGTTCGCAGCGATCTTGCTCCGTTCGGAAGCCGCGGCATCGTCCCGGATCGAGAACCTCACCGCATCGGCTAGGGCCATCGCGCTCGAGGAGCTGGGCGACACGTCGCGCACCAACGCCCGGTTGATCGTCGCCAACACGTCCGCGATGCAGGCAGCCGTGCGGTTGTCCGGCGGCATCTCGGCCGACGCGATACTGCGGATGCACGCGACGCTGATGGCCGATGACGACCCCGATCGCGCCGGACGGTGGCGCGATGAGCTCGTCTGGATCGGGCGGTCGTCGTTCGGCCCGGTCGACGCCGAATATGTAGCGCCACAGGCTGATCTGGTGGCGCCGGCGATCGCTGATCTGCTGCGTTACATCGACCGGCGGGACGTTCCGGTCATCGAGCAGGCGGCCATCGCTCACGCCCAGTTCGAAACGATCCATCCGTTCACCGATGGCAACGGGCGGACGGGACGCGCAGTTCTGCACGCGATGTTGCGGACCGCCGGCCTGGTCCGCAACACCACCGTGCCGATCTCCAGCGGTCTGCTCGGCGACATCGATGGGTACCACGCCGCGCTGACCGCATACCGTGCAGGCGATCCGGATCGCATCATCGAGCTGACGGCCGAGGCAGCTTTCCGGGCCATCGGCAACGGACGCCGTCTGGTCGCGGACATCCGGGGGATCCGGGCGCAGTGGCAAGAGAGAGTGACCGTACGCAGCGACTCGGCCGTGTGGCCGATCATGGAGCTGCTTGCCCGGCGGCCGGTGATCAATACCTCCGTGCTGCACGCAGAGCTGGGAATCGGGGCAAACCACGTCACCCGCTATATGGACCGGTTGCTCGAGGCGGGAGTGGTGACCCGCATGTCCGGGCCCACCCGCGGAAGCTACTGGAAGGCCGATGCCGTGCTGCGGGCCCTGGACGGGTTCGCCGCGCGGAGCGGCCGACGGCGGTGAGTGCCTGCCGCATGTGTTTTGTGGCGGCCGGGGGTCGCGAAGCCTGGCACCGCCGCCCGAGTAGCGTCCGGAGGATGGACTACAGAACTCTGGGCAACAGCGGTGCCGTGGTCTCGGAGTTGGCACTCGGCACGATGACGTTCGGCGCCGAAGCCGACGAAGAGGTTTCGCACGCGATCCTCGACGCGTACGTGGAGGCGAGCGGCAGCTTCGTCGACACCGCCGACGTGTACAGCAGCGGCGACTCGGAAACGATCATCGGCCGCTGGCTGGCGGCGCATCCGACGGACGCCGCGCAGATGGTGATCGCGACCAAGGGCCGCTTCCCGATGGGCGACGGGCCGAACGATCTGGGAACCTCCCGCCGTCACCTGCTGTCGGCGCTCGATGCCTCGCTGGAACGGCTCGGCGTCGAGCACATCGACCTGTACCAGATGCACGCCTGGGATGCGGTGACGCCGCTGGATGAGACGCTGCGCTTCCTGGATGATGCCGTGCGGGCCGGAAAGATCTCCTACTACGGCTTCTCGAACTACCTGGGCTGGCAGCTGACGAAGGCGGTGGCGCGGGCGGCGGCGCTCGGCTTCACTATGCCGGTGACGCTGCAGCCGCAGTACAGCCTGCTGGTGCGCGACATCGAACACGAGATCGTGCCCGCCTCGCTGGATGCCGGTCTCCCTCACTCCCGACACGGTGCTCTGGACTCGCGGCAAGGGCTTACGAACTGCCGCTGCCGCCACTGGAGTGGTGATGGCCTGAGTCGGATGTGTCTTCGAGCGACCCCCGGCCAGCGGATATGGTGCCGATTCTGACGGGGCGAACATCCCGGAGATCTGTCGGACACGATCACGCTCGGTGCAACGGCTCCGTGCGAATCATCCTGGCGCTGCTCCCGTGGCCAGGCACAGAGCTGTTCGCTGGGGCGACTTGGTGGCGGGTGAGCAACGCCGGCAATCGGTCACGATCCGCGGCTCAGCAACTTGTATGGGTTGACCCGTTGTAGGGCTTGGCGCCGTCCATCCGCCAGGTTCCGTCGCTTTGCTGCACCATGGTGAAGACGAGGGTCCAGTTGTCGCAGGTGTCGCCGTTGGGGCCGTTGGGGCCGTTGGCGGAAGTCTGCAAGCTGTTGAATGCCAGGTCAACTTTCACCGTGTTGGCGTCGACGAGATGAGTGCCCAGGATAACGAAATTGGAGTCGTAGCTGGTCGATACACCCTTGATGAATCCCCGTTCATCGGCGGCGGATTGCCGGTTCGGCGCCAGGACACTGTAGGCGGCGGCGTAGTCGCCGGAGTTGATGCCACCGAAGTAACGATCGAACGCGTCCACGATCCCATTGAGCTGGTCCTCACCGACCGACCCTGCGGGTGGGGCGGGAATGTCCGGCGGTTGTTGTGACGGTCCTAGCGGATTTTGGCATGTCGCTGGCGGCTGCGTGGCCGGTGCCGCTGCCCACCGACGGTCAGCAGCTCTGGCCTGGTCAGCGGGTATGGCGTAACCGATGCCGTTGGCGTTCGTGACCTGGGCGTCCACCAGTCCGACCACCGACCCGTCAGAGGCGATGAGCGGTCCGCCGCTGTTCCCTGGATTAAGTGGGGTGTCCGTTTCGACCAGGCCGGTAAGAGTGATCCCCTTGACTGTGATGTCGCGGTTCAGGCCGCTGATGTCGCCGTGAGTGAGAGTGATCGGGCCACCGATCGGGAACCCGATCGCGGCGACGGGGTCGCCGACTTTCGGTGCGCCGGTGGAGAAATGGAATTGGTAGCCAGCCAGCGGTTGGTCAGCCAGCACTAGCGCCAAGTCGGTTGTGGGGTCCGAGCCGATGACTGTACCGGTGGTGCGCTGGGTTCCGTTGACGAGGCTGACGACGGCCGACTCGGCAACAACGTGGTCAACGGTCGCGACCAGGGTGGGGGAGAGCAGGAATCCAGTGCCAACACCGGAATCGGTGCAGCTGACCGTCTCTATGCGGATAACGCCGGATTGCTGCCGCTCGTAAATGGTGGCGAAGTCCATCGTCGGCGTCGGCGTCGGCGTCGGCGTGGCTGTCGGCGCGGCGGTCAGGCTCCTGGGGACTGCGCTGACGGTCGGATGGCTTGAGGGCGGCGGGACCGTAACGGTCTTGATCACCGCGCTAACGGTTGGGTGGCTCGACACTGTGCTGGCGGGTGCCGCGACTGACGCACTGACGGCTGCGTGGCTCGGAAGCGGCGCGATTGGCGCCCCAGCACCCGAGGTGGGTCCCGAACCGCGAGTGACTAGGACGATGCCGATGGCGACTGCGGTGATCAACAAGACCACGACCGCTATCACGCCGAGCAGCGCAGCCCGATTCCGTCGGCCCGGTGCCGGAGGGACACCCATTGATGGCGGTTTTTCAGAACTCCACCCCGCCGGTCCGATGGCTGATTGCGTCATTGCCGGTGACGAAAGCCGCGCCCCGCAGCGAGAGCAATACAGCGACTGACCATCGGAGAGCCCGCCACATCGGCTGCAATACATGCCAGCCTCCTCCCGTTCAACTGATGCTAGCCCAAGAGAGCGTCAGCGCATCCCGGAGGATCGGGTGCGGGAGGTATCGAGGTCGTCGTCGAGGGTGACCGCGGCCCCGAGCGCACGGGACCCAATCCAGTTGTCGTCGAGGCAGTTGCGCACCCGGGACCGGTTGCATCATCGCCGACATAGGCGTACAGCCTGTACGGGAGCACGCGATAGGGAGTCAGACCCCATGCAGTGTTCTTCGGCTCGATGCCGCTCACCGCTCTTGCACTCACCTCTGGTTCGCGAAGCGGCGCCCGCGCGCCGCGTGGAGATAGACAGCGTGTGCCTGGAAGACCTCGTCATTGGAGGTCAGGTCAGCGCCCGGCACGGTCGGCGAGACGAAGGTCGGCAGGACGAGGCCGCGTCGAGCACAGAGGGCCGCGGTGCGGGTGATCAGTTCCTGGCTGGCAACGGTGGCGACAATCGTGGACGACCCGCCGGTGGGGCGATCCCAGCCGTCGATGTCGATCAGGGCATCCTGAACAGGCACCCCGGTGTCGATCATCAAGTCGCACACGTCGCCCAATTTCTTACCGGAAGAATGCTTCGCCGGACGCTTCGCGCTGTCCGACGACGTCACGGCAACGGTCGTCAGTCCACGGTTCCGTGCGTACATCGCTGCCTCGATGGCGGCCACGTTGGTCCCGCCGTGGCTGTAGCAGATCAGCGTGTCCCCGGCGTCGAGCGGCTCGTGTTCGAGGAATTTGTCGATGTAATGCTCGGTCCGCTCCAGCCACAACAGTTCGCGAACCCCGCCCGGGCCCAGAACGTTGTGCCACATGACCCTCGGATCCGTGAGCGGATTGAGGCCGACGAAGCTTCCATACCTGGGATATGCGTCCAGCGTCGGAATGACCGAATGGCCGCTACCGAACAGGTGTATCAGATTGCCCCCCGCGATGGACTCTGCGCACGCAGTGGCGGCTTGATCGAGCACGCCGTTCTGGGTTTCGGCGAAGTCCCGCAGGATCTCGAGCAGCGCTTCGGTGAACCGCGGGGTTGTTGTGCTGGGCATCGTGCGTCCTTTTCCTCGTTCAGTCGTTCTTGATTGCGACGGTCACGCGATATCGATCGCCGCGCATGACGCTCGAGACGTACTCGAACGAACCTCGGCTGTCGAACGTCGTACGTTCGACGAAGAAGGCCGGCGAACCAACCGGAACCTTCAGTAACTTCGCGTCGACCGAACTCACCCGGCCAACGGTGAAAGTCTCTCTGGCTTCAACGGGGGTGAGGCCGTACTGCTCCTGCAAGAGGGCGTACAACGAGCCGCCGTCCAGGTTGCGCTGCGCGAGCCCGGGAAACCTGGCTGAAATCAAGTAGGACGTCTGAACACCGATCGGTTGATCGTCGCCGAGACGAACCCGGTTCACCTTGACGACCGATTCCCCTGGTTGCAGACCCAACGCGCCGGAAACCTCCTCCGGCGCCGCCATTTCGCTGACCGACAACAGCCGACTGGTCGGCTTCATCCCGAGATCCTGAACCTCGGCGGTGAACGAGCGCACCGATCGGGTTCCGGCCGTCAGGTCGGTGGTCCGAACGAAAGACCCGCGACCCTGCTGACGAACGATCAGCCCCTTGTTGGCCAAGCGCTGCAACGCATGTCGAACGGTGACCTTGCTGACGCCGTACTGTTCGCACAAGGAGTGTTCGGCCGGAATCTGCGATCCGAGCGCCCACTCTCCGGATTCAATTCTGCGTCGTAGCTGACTCTCCAGCTGCGCGTACATGGGAGCGGCTCCGCCGCCGCGAGTGGGCAACTCATGTCCGGACTGCATCTGGATGGTCATGGGCGGCAATCCATTTCGTCCTCGGCCAAGCACAGTGCGCCGATCACGCCGGCGTCCACACCGAGCCGTGCCGACACGATCGGCACTTCTTGAACGGGCGGCGAGGCGCAGTCGCGGATTGCTTGACGGATCGACGGGGTCAAGAACGTGAGGTGTGGCGCGACCACTCCGCCGACGATCACCAGCTCGGGATCCCAGATGCTGACGATCGCGGCCAGACCACGACCCAGCGTGTATCCGTATGAAGCCGCCGCGTCGACGAAGCGTTGACGCCCTGCTTCAGCCTCCCCGAACATATCGGCGGCTGAAACCCCCAGGGTTGCGGCCAACTTGTCCAATGCCTGTCCGCTGGCGTCCCGCTCGAACGCGCCGTGCCGGGGATCTGCCGACGCACCAGGCAACCAGCCGAAAGCACCGGCGGTCCCGTGCGCGCCGCGGTACAGCCGGCCGTTCACCAGCATGGCACCGCCTACCCCGGTCCCGATGACGATCATGATCGCCGACGAGCATCCCGCGGCGGCACCGATTCGGTGCTCGGCCAGCAGGGCACACTGCGCGTCGTTGGCCAACCGCACTGTCACGTGGAACCGAGACTGCAGCGCCGCCCCGATGGCCCGGTCGTCCAGGAACGGCAAGGCCGGAATGAATACGGCTCGTTGATCGGAGACTGCGCCGGGTAGCCCCACACCGACGGCAGACGGAGGATCACTGCACAACTCTTGTGCCATGTCGGTGACGGTGGAGATCAGTTCCGGGTAACTGCCCGGTGTGGACGCTCGCGCGATCCGCGGTGAGTTGTCCGGACGCCCGGCTGCTACTCGAAGGTGTGTGCCTCCGATATCGACACCGATGGTCGTCATGGCGATTCGTTCCCCTCGCCGAGGAACTGGCCGATCCCCAACATGGCGGCTGCCGGCTGCACGGCGAAGACTTGTGCGTGCTGGAACCCGCTCACGCACCCACGGAGCCGATACAGCGACAGGTAGTAGTCGAGATAGGGGAACCTGCCGATCCCATTCGCCAGCGCGTACTCTTCGATGGCTCCTCGCCAGGCATGCATCCCCGCCGAGACGTTGGCGACACAGTCGGGAACGAAACCTTCGGCGTCCTCCCAGTTTTCCCCGAACAGCAGCTGCTGCGGAGTGTGTGCCGCATCTTGGCGTCGCAGGGTGGGTAGCGCCGCGTAGTACACCGCATCGACTGTCAGCCGGTGTGCGGCACGGTGGTCCTTGTGCCAGCTGCCCGACCAGTGGGTGACGACCACTTGCGGGCGCACCCGGCGGATCACGTCGCACAGCTGCAAGGCGACATCATCGGTGACTGACAGGAATCCGTCCGGCAGTTCAAGCGTCATCCACCGGCAGCCGAGCCGCCCGGCTGCGGCGGCTGCCTCGCGGCGCTTCTGCTCACCGTATTCGTCCGGCGGAAGCGACGGATGACCTTGTTCGCCCAGGCTCAGGTGCACCAAGCAGGCCGAGCCTCCGGCCGCCACCGCGGACGCCGCCAGCGGCCCGGCGAGGACCTCGGCGTCGAAGGCGTGTGCGCCGACGACCAGTAATGAATTCACCCGCTCCAGAACGATCACCGAAGCATCCCCTCGCTCATCGCGCGCTGGATCTGTCGTGCGGCTACCAGGTACAGACCGAACAGCGGAATTGCCGACAAGGCAAGGCCGGCGAGCACCATGCCCCAGTCGGTGTTGTACTGGCCGACAAGGCCGGCAATGCCGACTGGCAGGGTCTTCTTTGCATTGTCGAAAATGAAGATCAGCGGAAAGTACAAGTCGTTCCACACCGCGATTCCGGTAAAAACGGCCACCACGCCTACCGCCGGCCGGAGTTGCGGCAGGATCACCGAGAACAGGATCCGTAGCTCGGATGCTCCGTCCACTCGGGCCGCCTCATCGATCTCCTTCGGGACCGCCCGCATGAAATTTGTAAAGATCAACATCGCGAATGGTATTCGGATGGCGGTGAATACCACTGCCAGACCTATTCGACTGTCCAACAAGTTCAGACCCTTGAGCAGGGTGAACATTTCGGAGGACGCGAGCCGCACAGGCAGCATGATCCCCAACAAGAAAACTCCGAGTACCCACCGCCCCCAGCCCAGTGTGAAACGGCTCAGCGGATAAGCGGCGAGAACGCAGAGGACGACGGTGAGCAGGATCGAAGCAAGCGAGACCATGGCACTGTTGACCATATATTGTGCGAAGCGAGCCTGTTCCCAAGCGTGGGCGAAATTGATAATCGTCCATGTTCTCGGTAGAGACAATGGATCGGAGAAGATCTGCGCCGTTGATTTGAAGCAGGAGATCACCAATAGGTACAAGGGTAGAACCACGATCAGGGTCCAGCCGACGAGCGCCAGCCATCCCGGTAGCCGCCGGAGCATCCACCACCCGCGCGTTGCCGGCGTGGTGGTCAACGCGGTCACACCGTCACCTGCCGACGGTCGAAGAACCGCAGAACGATGATGGAGATGAAGGCCAAGAAGAGGAACAGCAGTGCGCCAAGGGCTAGGGACAGCCCGATCTCGGTGATACCGGCGCTCCCTACGGAGCCAAACGCCAACCTGTAGAACTGGGTCACCAACATGTCGGTCGATCGCCCGGGATCTCCCCCCACACCCTCCATCACGTAGACGATGTCGAACTGGTTGTAGGCGTTGATCACCGTCAGGGTGGTGAGTGAGGCCAGCGCTGGCATCAGCATCGGCAGGCCGACGCTGCGCAACAACCGCCCGGTGGATGCGCCATCGAGCGAGGCAGCCTCGAAGATCTCTCTCGGGATCGAGTAGAGCCCGGCGGTGAACACCAGAATGGGCAGACCGATCCAGTTCCAGGCATCGACGGCAATGAGGATCCACAGGGCTTTGTCCGAATCGCCGAGCCAGGTGAGGGTGGTGTTGCTCAGCCCCAACCCGTGTAGTACTGACTGAGCGGGTCCGTTGGGGATGAACACCAGTTTCCACAAGGTCCCGACCAACACCGGGCTGAGCAGCGCGGGAAAGAAGAAGATCGAGCGGAATATCCGGAACCGCGCCCCGCGCAGGAACAGCACCCAGGCGATCAGTAAACCGAGCAGCGTCTGCAACACCAGTACGCCGATGAACCAGACCGTGTTGTGCCAGAACGCACTGAGCAACTCGGACCGGTGCGGCGCAGTCAGCAGGCGCCTGTAGTTCTCGAATCCGACAAATCCGAATCGCTGGATGCCGATCCACCTGAAGAACGATCCCACCAGCGAGGACAGCATCGGATACAACACCAAGCCGCCGTAAACGACCATGGCGGGGAGCACGAAGGCTATGGCGATCAAGTGCCGGCGGCCAGCGGGAGCACGGCCGGTCGGAGCCGTTGGCGCGGCCCCTGGTTGTGGCGTTGTCACTCGTCACCCCGTTGGTTTAAACCAGGTGCTGACCCCAGTATCCATCTCTTTCGCAAGATCCTGAGGTGACTTCTTGCCGGCGATCATGTCGACGATACCGGTCTGCAGGATGGACGACGCGGTTGGTTGCTGCCACCGGAATCCGACCAGCGTGATGTACGGCTCCGAGTTCTTCTGCATGTCGGTCATGACCTTCAGGACCGGGTCGGACGGTGTAATTCCGGACCTGGCCGGCGCCCACCCAAGTTTATCTGCGAACAACTGAGCGAACTCCTTCGACCCGATGAACCGCACCAGCTTGACGGCCGCGTCCTGTTGCTTGGTAGTGGACACGACGCCGTACGAACCATCAGAGAAGCTGGAGGTGTAGGCGGGCTGTCCGGCGGCCTTCGGCGGAAATGGAAACATCGAGAACTTCAGGTCCTTGTTCTGAGCCTTGAAACTGCCGTTCTCGTAGGATCCGCCGAAGAACATCGCAGCCTTTCCCGTGACGAATTGCTGGACCGCGGAGGTGTAGTCCGTTCCGGCGAAGCCATCTTCATAGTAGGGCGCAAGATCCTTCACGGTCTGGAGCACCTGAACCCATTTCGGGTCGGTGAACTTTGCCGAACCGCTCATCATGTCCTTGTAGAATCCCGGGCCATACACGCTCGGTCCGATCACACCGGTGTTGATCTCAAGGGCCCAGCCGGTGCCGTTGGCACCGCCGGCCGCGATGGGGACGACTCCGGCCGCCTTCAAGGTTTGGCAGGCCTTCACGAACTCGTCGTAGGTCTTCGGAATCGCGACCCTGTTCTTCTCGAAGACTTCGGTGTTGTAGTAGACACCCATGTTTACAACCGAGTACGGGACGCCGTAGTAGCCTCCGTCCTTCTTCGCCTTGGCGCCTTCGAGCGCGTCGGAGCTGAGTTCCCCGAGTTCGGGGACCAGATCGTTGAGGCGTGTGAGGTACCCGGCGTCGACCAGTGGCTGCAATTCTCCATAGGCCTTGAGCTGTGCTACGTCCGGACCCTTCCCGCCGCGCAATGCCACTCCCAGGGTGTTCTGGTAGTCGGCGTCCGGAATCAGGTTGAGATCCACCTTGATCCCGGGGTTGTCCTTCTCGAACTGGCCGAAGATCTCCCCCATAGCCACCTTGTCGTCGGTACGCCAGCTCCACAGGCTGACGTGTGTCTCGGCGCCTCCCGCCGCTGGCCCCGCCGAGCCCCCCGCCGAGCCCCCCGCCGAGCCCCCCGCTGTCGATCCGCTGCTGCCGCAGCCGACCAGGAGGACGAGTCCGAGAGCCAGACCCGCCTGGGCGGTGGCGCTCCTCGACAAATTCATGATGCCTCCTCAGGTCGTTAGGTCATTATGATGTTTGTAGTGAAGCACTCGCCGGTGTGTTGCACAAGGGGGTCTGCCGCGCGGTCTCCCGGATCGGGTGTGCTCACAGGAGTTCTGGGGGCAAGCGAGAGCTCGCCGACCCGGGGAGCGGCCCGGCGCCGCCGGCCGGTGGATCCCAGACGCGCCTGTCGCAATCGGGTGCCGTGAAACCCGTGCCAGATGCGATGGAACCGGTAGGCAGCAGCTGCTCTTCTGGCAGCGCGCCGCTGACCACGACGACGCCTCTCGCGGCGGCGTAGTTCGACGCCCAGGCCGGCTAGGCGACCCTCCAGCACTATGACGGGTGCCGTGCCGTCGCCGTCCGGACGGTGGGCGATCCGCTCCTGGTCCAAGACACGCGTCCATCCGGGTGAGCGTCCGTGAACCCCGACGTACACCTCCCGGCTGCCCATGCTCGAAGACTACGAAGCAACCATTGACGGGTCAACCGGTCGTCCGGTAGAACGGATGTCATGACAACCGTGGACCGCGCTCAGCCGCTGCCGCTGTATGCGCAGGTTGAGCTGGCGCTGGTGGCCCACATCAACGACCAGGGGCTCAAGCCCGGTGATCGGTTGCCCACCGAGGCGGAGATCTCGGCGACGTACTCGGTGTCCCGAGCGACAGTGCGCCAGGCGCTCACCAGGCTGGTGGCCGAGGGTCGGGTGGGCCGCATTCAGGGCTTGGGCTCTTTCGTGGCTCGGCCGCGACCGACGCACCAGCCGCTGCTGACGTCGTTCACCGAGAACATGCGCGCACAGGGCTTCCGGCCGCTCCGGCGGGTGCTGGTGAGCGAGACGGTCCCGACGCCTGAGGAACATGCAGACGTGTTCGGTCCGGAGACGGTCGAGTGCCAGTACCTCTGCCGAATACTGCTGGCCGACGATCGCCCGGTGGGGATATCGCAGACATGGCTACCGAGCCAGGAGTTGGCCGGCCGACTCGACCTGTTCAGACCCGAGGCGCTGGAATCGGGCTCCCTGTACGACCTGCTCCAGGGTCCCGAGATCGGGATCCACCTGCATCGCGGTACCGAGACCATCCGAGCCGGCCGGGCGACCGTAGAGCAGTCTCGCCTGTTGGAGTGCCCGGCCGAGTCGCCGACTCTCATCGTCCGCCGGGTGACGTACACGGTGTCCGACCGGCCCGTCGAGTCCACCGTGATGACCTTCGCCGCCGACCGGTACGAGTACCGCGTCAACCTGTTCTTGCCTGCCGACTGACCGACGACCAAGCGTTGTCCGCCTCATACATCCGTGCTCGGCCCCTGTTTGGAGGAAGCGTTGAACATCTCACGCAAGCTCGCTCCGGTACTGATTCTGGTGATGCTTTCCGCAGCATGCGGCAAGGCTGCGACGGTCGCGTCCCCCGGGCCAGGTGGCAACGGGGACGGCAGCGACAAGTTGGCCGGAAGCCAGACCTTGAAGGGATACGACAGCCTCCCGTTCAAGGACATCCTGGCGATGCCCGAGGGCGACGTGAAGGTGGAAGGAAAGGAGAAGATCACCCTGGGATTCTCCCAGACCTGCTTCAACCACCCGTGGCGCAA